>ENA-OYZA01000674-OYZA01000674.1-human-gut-metagenome-genome-assembly--contig:-NODE-674-length-12476-cov-11.078818_pt1 | contig 12476 bp, 6 predicted proteins | sample MGYA00243257_ERZ653465 | MGnify/ENA primary metagenome ERZ653465 (study PRJEB26926, sample SAMN06164939) | human gut metagenome | biome: ENVO:00009003; feature: ENVO:2100002; material: ENVO:00002003...
CCTCCGGTATAAAGCGGCTGCGTCAAGGTGGCAAGTGCCTGATAGGTATAAGGGCGGTAGTCTCCTTTCGGACTGTTCCATTGGTCCAGATGATTGAGATTGGCGGTACCCTCGGCGGTGATGTCAATCTGGGGCAGGAAACCGGTGGAGGCAATCTTGCGTGCCTCGGTACTGGCGAATGTTTTCAGATGCTGTTGTTTCAGAATCTGGCTGTATGCTTCTACCTTGTCGCGGTATTCTTCGCGGCTCAGATATGCTTGTTGTGCCCCGGCATTCAGTCCGGAGCACAGTAATGATAGAATAAGTATCTTTGTTTTCATCATTCAATTGGTAAACTGTAAATTGTTGAATGTTCTCTCACTTGATTTTATGAATGGCGCAATAAGCTACCGGCAGCACGAATAGAGTCAATGCCGAAGCTATCAGCAAACCGCCCATGATGGTTGCCGCCATGCCACCGAACATGGCATCGAACAATAACGGCAACATTCCCAGGATAGTGGTACCCGATGCCATGGCCACCGGGACAATACGGGTGGTCGTTGCACTGATAACGGCTTCACGCGGTGCTTTTCCGGCAGCGGTTTCCGTATCAATCTGGTCTACCAGCACGATGGCATTCTTGATATTCATTCCAATCAGCCCCAGCAAGCCGAGGATGGAGAAAAAGTCGAATGATTTCCCCAATACCACCAGTCCCAATACAATGCCTATGAAGATGAGCGGCAGCATCAGTAGGATAACAATCGGCTTCCGGTAGCTGCGGAACAGAAACAGCAGGGTGACGAACATAAGGAAGAATGTCAGCGGCAGGTTGGCTGCCAGTGCGGCATTGCTTTCTGCCTGGCTTTCCTGTTCTCCGAAGTATTTCATGGTGTAACCTTCGGGCACTTCAATCTCCTCCTGCACTTGCTTCCATATACGGTTGAAGGCGGCAATGGCATTCACACCGCGGCGTGGGTCGGCCTGCGCCATCATCACCATCTGCCGGTTGTAGTCTTTCACATTGGAGAACTTGTACTGGAAGTCGAACCGGCTGACGACTTGTTCCAGAGTGGTTGTTTCGCGTGCAGTGCCGAATACGGGGAGTGTACGCAAGTCGTTGATGCGGAAAGAGTCGATAGTTTTATCCTTCAACAGAATGGGAAGTACCTGGTCTCCTTCCCTGTATTCTCCAAGTGTCATGCCGTTCGTACCGATCTGGATACTCTGTGCCATGCTTTGACGGGAGATACCCAACGGTTGTGCACGCTCCTGACTGTAAACGGGATGCCATACCGGTATCTTATTGCCCCAGGAGTTGCGCACGTTGATAAGTTCGCCGTCACGGTGCATGATGTCCAGAGCCTTGTTGGTCAACATGACCAGCGTATCCGTGTTATTGCCGATGAACCCGATTTCAATGGCGGCATCTACAGCAGGAGAGAGCTTGAACAACATGGTACGGGTGATGGCATTGGGATAGTTGGCCTTCATGTAGGCATCAAGATTCTCTTCCTGCTTCTTGGTATATTTGCTGTCCGTTACTTCCACCAGGATATTGGCGAAGTTAGGTTTGGGGCCGACGGAAGTGGAGGCCAGATAGTAACGCAACGGTGTGCTGCCGAATGTGACGGATACCCGTTTCACTTCCGGCTGCTGCATCAGATGCGCTTCCACCTTTTTCATTTCGGTTTCTACTTCGCGGATGCTGTACCCGTCCGGATAGAATACATCTGCCCGAAAGTAGGGCTTGTCCAGAGAAGGGAAGAAGTTCTGGGGCATCAGCCCCATGACGATGAGGGAGAGGATGAACAGTGCTGTAATGCTTCCAAGGGTCAACGCCTTCTTGCGTATCAGTGTGCCGAGGATGGAGGCGAATTTATGGTAGAAAGGCTTGTCGTATGGGTCTTTACCACCATCTTTAGCCTTTGCTTTCAGTATGAAGTTGCCGAATGTAGTGGTTTGTGTCAACGCCAGCACCCAACTTAATCCCAGGGAAATGGCCAGCACTACGAATAGCGGTTTCACGATTTCGGCTACGGAAGAGGGAGCCAGATACAGTGGCAGAAACGAACAGATGGCAATGAACGTTGCTCCCAGCAATCCCCATTGGGGACCGGTGGCACCGTCTATCAGCGCTTTCCGGCGGTCGATGCCGCGGGCAATGGCAATTTGGGCATTATCTGTCACCACGATGGCATTGTCCACCAGCATTCCCATGGCTATGATGAATCCGGCGAGGGAGGTCCGGTTCAGACCTACGCCAAGAAACGACATAATGAGCAGTGTGCCTCCGATAGAGAATATAAGGGAAGAGCCAATCAGTACTCCTGCACGCATGCCCATCACCAGCATGATGATTACAATCACAATCAGGATGGATTCTATCAGATTGATGATGAACCCGTTGTTGGCTTCTTGGGCAATCACGTTTTCGGGATACAGACTTTCCAGTTCCAGTCCCACGGGGATGAGGGGCATGAGTTCGGCAAGCCTCCGGTCTACCAGTTCACCGGTTTTTACCACATCCTTTGTCGGGTCGGTGGAGATGCCGATACCGATGGCGCGCTTTCCGTTGACGTGCATGATATTGCCGGGAGGTTCCATGTATCCCTTTTCAATGATGGCGATGTCACCCAGCTTGACTTGTCCGCCGGAGGTAGTGATAACCTGGTTGCGGATATCATCGACAGTCGTGTAGGTACCGTTGGCCACAATGCGTAACTGTTGTTCTCCGGCGCTGATTTCACCCGTATTGATAATCTGGTTCTGCGATTGTAGCAGGCTGGCCAGCTGCTTGGGGTCGATACCCATTCCTGCCAGCTTGTTTACGGAGATGAATATATGGATGACCTCTGTCTGTGTACCGAAAAGGGCTACCTTCATCACACCGTCTGCCGTGATGACTTGTGTCTTGATTCGTTCCGCCCAGTTTCTCATTTCTTCATAAGAGAAACCGTCGTCACCCACCAGGCCGTAATAGATGCCGAAAACGTCTCCAAAATCATCCGAGACGGTCGGTACAGAAGAGCCTGCGGGCAGTTGGGGCTGTATGTTGAGCACTTTACGCCGCAGTTCGTCCCACTTCTGCGGAATGGATGCGGCAGAGAGTGACGGTTGCAGTTCGAAGGTTATCTTGGAGAGTCCGTACATAGACTCTGACTTTATCTTGTAGACGCCGCTCATCGACTGTATTTCTCGGGAGATGGGTTCGGTGACGAGCCGTTCCACTTCTGCCGGCTCCGCTCCCGGGTAGCGTGTCATGATGACTGCCGACTTGATGACGAAAGGTGCGTCTTCCTTCTTTCCCAACCTGCCGAATGATAGTATGCCGCCGATAAGCAGCACAGCCAGAAAGAAGTAGACTATCTTCGTGTTGTCTAATGAATATTTGGCTAGATTCATAATGAATATTTTTTAGATAAATGGGGAATGTAATGTGCCAATGTGATTAATCACATTAGTACCTTTATTGCTTCTCCTTCTGTCAGCTGGTATACTCCGGCCGTCACAACGGTTTCTCCCGGTTCCAACCCTTTAGAGATAAGCAGGTTTGCCTCTCCCGTTGGAGAATAAACGGTCACTTCGCGGCGACTGACTTTATTACCTTCCACCACCCATACATACGTTTTCCGGTTTTCACTGTCGCCAAATACGGCGCTTAACGGTACATTCATCAGCTTTTCTTCCAGAAAGGGAGCGACATCCGATGCTAGCTTTATTTTGCATGTGAATCCCGGTTTTACGTCATAACGTGTACGGTCAAAGTGCGGGTCGTCAATTGTTATTGTCACCGGAATACCCGTCCCTGCTGTGGAGATGTCAAGATACTCTTCCAGTCTGGCATCGAAAGCCTCTGCAGGGTAACTGTCGAACACCACCTTGAACTTTACGTCCTTGGCACGGAGCAGATAGAGATAATCATCCGGTACGGTGAACTTGATTCGTAGCTTCTGTGTATTTACCAGCTGTACAACCCCTTCTCCTGCATTGACACGCTGATAGTTCTCTACCAGCCGTTTTTCGATGGAACCCTCGAAAGGGGCTGTCAGCCGCGTATCCCGCATATTGTTGCCGGACAACTCGTAAGTGGATTTTGCTTTCTGATAGTTGGCTACGCTGATTTCGTATTCCTGCACGGAGATAGCCTGGCGGCCAAGCAGCCGTTTGTTACGTTCCACTTGTGCGGCAGCTGTTTCGTAGGCAGCCTTGTCGGCTGCATATTGCAGGGAGATGTCGCGTGGGTCGATGGCGGCAATCAGTTGCCCCTTTTTTACCCGCTGTCCCTCTACAACCGGGAGGCTGATGATTTGTCCGCTGACGCGGAAGGCAAGTCTCACATATTCCACGGCTTCCACTATTCCGGAGAAGTCTTTGCGGATAACCGACTGTGAACTGATTTGCGCAGTCTTCACCGGTCGGATAAGGGTATTGCTACCCTTTTGTTTTTGCCCGCACGACGTGATGAACAACGTCGTAACCAGGGCGAAAAGAAACATTTTTTTCATTGGTAAACAAGTATATAGTTATTCGTTCAGGTATATATAAAAACATAAAACCGGGAAAACAACCAAATGTTCTCCCGGTTATAGGATAAATGATGATTTAATGTGCCAATGTGCTAATTGGCTGCGCAATGTTTATGCTGCGCTATCACGCCGCAGGTCATTGGCACATTGGCATATTAATTTTCAATTCCGTCCCCCGTTCCAGCGTATATGGGTGTCCGTAGACTTGTATGTCCACTTTGCTGCCTGCTGTAAGCGAGATTTCGATTTCTTTTCCTACCCGTATGTGAAGTGTGTTTTTCAGATAATTCACCTTGAATGAATAGCTGTCCCATTTTTGCGGTATGACAGGGGAGAAACACAACGTCTCCTTCAGCACCTGCATACCTGCAAATCCGCGTACAATGGCCAGCCAGCTGCCGGGCATACTGGTTATGTGCAGACCTTGGTCCGCTTCGTTGTTGTAGTCGTCCAGGTCAAGCCGCGTGGCATGCAGGAAAAGCTGGTAAGCTTTTTCCACTTTGCCGATGCGTGCAGCCAGGATGGAATGGATGTGGGGAGAAAGGGAGGATTCGTGTACGGTCATCGGCTCATAGAACTCGAAATTGCGGCGGACGGTTTCCGTGTCGAAATAGAAATAATAGAGGTAAAGTCCGAGCAACACGTCGCTCTGCTTGATGTAGCAAGAGCGCAGAATGCGGTCCCATGACCAATGTTGGTTGATGGGGCGTTCTTCGGCAGGAATGTTATCTGTACTTTCCAGTACTTTATCCATATAGCCGTCATTTTGGATAAAAATACCCCGTTCCTTGTCTTCCGGCAGATACATGTGTTCGATGATGTCTCTCCACCGGGCACTTTCCTTCACTTGGTCGAGATTGGTGATGCGGCGTATGTGGGCATATTCATCCGGATATTGCTGTGCCACCATTTCCAGAAAACGGAGGGTCATCTTGAGGCACTGTATACAGGAATAGTTAGTGTACCAGTTGTTGTCCACATTGTTTTCGTATTCATCCGGGCCGGTAACCCCCAGTATGACATATTTCTGTTTGGGTTGGGAGAAGGATACCCGTTGGCTCCAGAAACGGCTGACGGCAATCATTACTTCCAGGCCATATTTAGCGATATAGTCCATATTGCCCGTCAGCGCTGCATGCTGAACGATGGCATAGACAATGATATTGTTACGGTGGATTTCCTCGAAGGTTATTTCCCATTCACTGTGGCATTCCTCTCCATTGTTGGTTACCTGCGGAAACAACGCTGCACCGTCCTTGAAACCCAGTTTACGGGCGTTTTCGATGGCTTTGGGAAGCTGGTTGTACCGATATGCCAGCAAGTTCTTTGCAATCTCTTTGGGAGTGGAGAGCAGAAAAAACGGTACACAACACAGTTCCGTGTTCCAATAAGTATTTCCGCCATATTTTTCTCCGGTGAATCCTTTGGGGCCGATGTTTAGGCGCGGATCATCTCCCCGGTAAGTCTGATACAGCTGGAATATGTTGTACCGGATACCTTGTTGCGCTTCCGGATCCCCTTCGATGACGACATCCGTTTCGTCCCAGATTTCCTGCCAGGCCCTTCGATGCTCTTCTACCAGCGTATTCCAGCCTATGCTCTTGGCTTCGCGTGCCTCGGCCACGGAGTGTTCCACCAATTCACTCCGTTCGTGGTAGAGAGAAGAAGCGATGGCGGTGTATTTGATGAGTGTCACGTTGTCTCCGGGTTTCACGTCGGCACCTACGCTGAAACCGGTCTGCTTTTCCTTTTCTATCCGTATGGGGTTGGCAGTGGTTTCCTTGTTGTTTTTGAAGAATTGGTAAGTCATGGCGTAGCACACTTGTGCATCTTCCCGGCGGGTCTGTGTCCAGAGATAGGCACAGCTGCTGGTAGAACCGGAACGCAGTATGTTCCATATTTTCAGGTTTGGCAGATCGGCATCGTCTACTATATTCCCGTCAAGGATGGGCACGAGTGAGATTCTGCCGGTATAGTTGATGGAAGACACGCTGTACTTGATGAGACAGAGGTTGGGTCTTGCCATATTTGTGATATGCTCTACATGGATGCGGAGCTGGTTTCCGCGAGGAGACGTCACCTCCATGTCCCGGTAGGAGATACCTTCCTTCATATCCAGGCGGCGGTTGAAGCTATCGACATCCCAGCCTGCCAAATCGAGTTCCTCATCGATGAGGCGCAGGTTGATGCGGCTCCAGTCGGCAACCTTGGGTATACGGGTGTAATATGGTGGAAATCCGTTCTTCCACCATCCTACGCGGGTTTTGTCCAGGAAAGTGATGCCGGCCACAAATGAACCACGGTAACTGTCACTGCTGTAAGGCTCCTCAAAATACCCCCGTTGTCCGAAACGTCCGTTTCCGAGGCTGAATATACTTTCCGACATCCGTTGACGGTCGGGGTGGAATTGGTCTTCGATGATGTTCCATTCATCGGTCTTGAGGTATTTTTTCATGGCGACGTGTTTTCTGTAGTTATCGCCGTAAAGATACGCAATATGCGGAAATAAAAGAGAAAAGTGAGGACAAAAATAGTGAAAGGGGAAGGGAGGGGATTAAAAAAGATAATATAGCACACAGATGACACAGATAAGGCAGATGAACACGGATAAGTTTGTCTAATAATCCGTATTCATCTGCCTTATCTGTGTCATCTGTGTGCAGAAGTAGGAGCTTGATTCTATTTCTCTCCCTTAGTCTCTTTAATTAAATATACACAGAAAGCACCTATTATCAGCATCACTCCTGCCAATACAAGCATATTGATTTCGGGGGGCAGTACTCCTTTTGGAGTAAACAAGGACAGAATACTGCCGCCCAAAGCTGCCGCAATAATCTGCGGAATACAGATGGTACCATTGAAAAGACCTAAGTAGGTACCCATATGTCCTCCGCTCAGTGCATTGGTCAAGATGGTGAACGGCAGTGCCGGCATGGCAGCCCATGCACAACCTATCAGCAGGAAGGAAATGAACAACATATACGGATTGTGCATAAAATAGGTGGAAATGAAACCTATACCTCCCAGAACAAGACTGAGTGAGTAGACCCGGCGACGGTCCTTGAACATCGGTATGCAGATGGCCCAAAGCACAGAGCCGATGGCTTGTACGGCAAACAGTACGCCTACCCAGTCGGCGGCATTCTGATATTGCAGGCTCTTGGTGTCGAGTACCACTTTGGTGACACCATCTACCAGGTGCTCTACTGTAGGAGCGTCAAAAGCATTGGCAGCGATGCTGCCGTTGGTATAAGTCCACATGAACATAAAAGCAAACCAGCAGAAGAACTGTACCAGTCCGATAGTCCAGAATGCTTTCGGAGCCTTGATGAGCAGCTTCAGCATGTTGGTCTTTTCATGTTCCTCTTCTTCGGTGATGCCGTGATACTCTGCATATTCGGCAGGCGGCATCTCTTTTACTTTGACCGAAGTGTAGATGACGCAGAAGATAAGGATGGCCGCTCCGATGTAGAATGAGTAAATCACCGAGTCGGGGATTACTCCTTGGGGAGCTGTATTGCTGATGCCAATCCATGCAAAGATGAACGGGAAGAGATATCCCACCAGGCTGCCTGCATTGCAGAGAAAACTCTGGATGGAGTAGGCGAGCCCTTTTTGTTTCTCATTCACCATGTCGCCCACCATCATTTTGAAGGGTTGCATGGCCATATTGATGGAGGTGTCGAGGAACATCAGCGATACCAGTCCGAAAATCATGGCTGTACTTACTGCCATGCCGAAGCTTCCGGCATTGGGTAGCAGGCACATGACGAGTACGGCCACCAACGAACCTATAAACAGATAAGGGATGCGCCGCCCGAAGCGTGTCCAGGTCTTGTCACTGGCGGCTCCCACGATGGGTTGTACAATGATACCTGCCAACGGCGGTAATATCCAGAAATAACTCAAATTATGCGGGTCTGCACCCAAAGTGGAAAAGATACGGCTGATGTTTGCACTCTGCAAAGCATATGCAATCTGTACGCCGAGAAAACCAAAGCTGATGTTCCACAGCTTCCAGAAACTTAAATCGGGTTTTACTTTCATGATGGTTTAATATGTTTTATTATTTCGTAGTTCCTCTTATCACCAGATTGGTACGTACTATCTTGTTGTTGCTTTTCTCTTCTCCCTCCAGCTTTCCGGTCAGAATGCTGAAAGCGCTTTTACCTACTTCCTCGCCATGCTGCTCCACGGTAGTCAGCTTCGGGTCGGTGCTTTGGGCAATGGCTCCGTCGGTGAATCCGCAGATGGATACTTCATCGGGAACTTTTACGCCGACCAGTTTGCAGGCATACAGTATGCCCGAAGCTGTCTCGTCGTTGATGGCAAAGAAACCGTCAGGGCGGTTTTCGCTTTCCAGCAGGTCGGGAGTGATGGAGATGGCGCGTTCACGGGTGTCGCACAACAGAATCATGCTGTCGTCCACCGGAATTTTATACTTCTTCATGGCATCCAGGTAGCCGTTCCGGCGATTCTTGGTAATCTCCAGGTGGGGAGCCGCACCATAGAAAAGGATACGCTTGCATCCGGTCTGTATCATGTATTCCACGGCTGCAAAGGAGCCGGCATAGTCGTCCACCACCACTCGCTCGGTTTTCAGCCCCGTACATATACGGTCGTAAAAGACGATGGGAATATCGTTGTTCAGCAGCTCCTGGTAATGGTCGTATTGGGAAGTGTCCTTGGCAAGTGAAGCGATGACTCCGCAGACACGGGCGGCAAGGAACGAATGTACAATTTTCACTTCCTGCTCGTACGATTCGCTGCTCTGCGCCACTATGATATTATATCCGGCATCCGCCGCTGCTTTCTCAATTCCGCTCAATACGCAGGAAAAGAAGTGGTGTACCAGTTGGGGGACAATGACGCCGATGGTATTGCTGCGGCTTGCGCGGAGATTTACGGCAAGTACGTTGGGCTTGTAGTTATGCTCGCGCGCATAGGCATGGACAAGGTCACGTGTTTCCTTGCTGATGTCCGGATTGTCTTTCAGCGCCCTCGACACAGTGGAGGGGGAGACATTCAGCGCCCGGGCAATATCCTTGATGGTAATCTGCGGTTTATTCATGGTATAGTTTTGAGGACAAAGATAAGGTAAACTTCCCTAATCCGATTGCAAAAATAACGTAATAAGGTAAATTGTGCTTATCTGTTGAGGTTTATCGGGTTGTAAGTTTGTGCAAACGATTGCAGATACCCGTATTTTGACAAATTAAGGTGATATATAGTTCTATATTCCCTAAATGCTTATATTTGCAGTACGCAATTAATGATGATAACGCCATGAAACACATGAAGTTTTTGACTTTCTTTTTTTGTATTGCCTTTGCAGTATTTGCATGCAGCAGCAATAATGAGACAGACCCCAATGCTGGTGGACTTCCCGATAAGGAGGAACCTCTGGCTACAGACTTTGCTAAAGGTGCCGACATCAGTTGGGTGACGGAGATGGAACATAAGGGTATGAAATTTTACAATACCTCCGGTGTGGAGACCGATTGTTTCCAGCTGATGAAGGATTTGGGCCTGAATGCGGTTCGACTCAGAGTATGGGTCGACCCCAAAGAACACGATAACTGGTGCAATACGGCCGATTTGGTGACGAAAGCCAAGCGTGCCGCAGAGCTGGGCATGGACGTAATGGTAGACTTCCATTACAGTGACTGGTGGGCCGACCCTGGACAGCAGCATAAGCCTGCTGCATGGAAAGGACTGAACTTGGCCGACTTGAAGAAAGCCGTCGCCGGTCATACTGCCGATGTACTTAATGCGCTGAAAGCGGCAGGAGTTACTCCCAAGTGGGTTCAGGTAGGTAATGAAATCCGTTCGGGGATGCTCTGGGATGAAGATGCTGCATTGAGTGGTGCGTCCTATGATGTGAGGGAATGTGATGTAAAGGGTTCCAACAGCACTTCCGAGAAAGTGAAATACCGTAAGAACTTTGCCAATCTGGCTGCTTTTATCAATGTAGGATACGATGCGGTAAAGTCCGTCTTTGACGATGCTATTGTCATCGTCCATCTGGACAATGGATATGACAACGAATTGTATACCTGGTTCTTTAATGAACTGAAAGCCAATGGCGGTAAGTGGGATATGATAGGCATGTCGCTCTATCCTTACTGGACGATGCTCGAGCACAAGGAATATACAGCTGATAGAACTATCACCGAGTGTATTGCCAATATTAATAGTGTAGCCCGGAAATACAACTGTGATGTGATGGTGGTGGAAACCGGCATGGAGTGTGCCGACGACAAAGGGAATCTGGCAAGTGCTTCCGTGCTGGCAGAAGGGAAACGCCAACTGGCACGTATCCTGAAAGAGTGCAAGGAGAATACCGGCGGACGCTGCAAGGGCGTGTTCTACTGGGAACCGGAATGCAGGCCGAACCAATATCGGCTGGGGGCATTCACTGAAGACGGCCGCCCCACTGTGATAATGGATGCTTTTAAATAATTATATTAACAAAATCTTTTAAAGAAGAATGAGAAAGACAATACTTATCTTTTCCTGCTGCGCTTTTTTTGCCTTGGCGGCAATGGCGCAGCGTACAGAAGCATTGTTGGAAAAGAACTGGAAGTTCACCAAGGGAGATGTTCCCGAAGCAACACAAACAAATTTCGACGACAGTAAGTGGGAAACAGTGACCATTCCTCATGATTGGGCCATCTTTGGTCCGTTCGACCGTAACAACGATTTGCAGGAGGTAGCGGTTACGCAAGACCTTGAAAAGCAAGCTTCCGTAAAGACCGGGCGTACCGGAGGGTTGCCTTATGTGGGTGTCGGTTGGTATCGTACGGCTTTTGATGCTTCTGCAGACAAGCAGGTCACTCTGGTTTTCGATGGTGCTATGAGTGAGGCTCGGGTCTATGTCAATGGGAAAGAAGCTTGTTTCTGGCCTTTCGGATATAACTCTTTTCATTGCGATGTTACCGGTTTGCTGAATGCCGACGGTAAAAACAATGTGCTGGCTGTCCGTCTGGAAAACAGACCCCAGTTCTCCCGTTGGTATCCGGGGGCGGGATTGTATCGCAATGTCCGCCTGGTTACTACGGAACGTGTTCATGTTCCGGTTTGGGGTACACAGCTCACCACACCGCATGTTTCTGCTGAATACGCTTCCGTGCGTCTGCGTACTACAATACGGAATGCCGGTGATGCGGATGTTCGTATTTCTACTGATATTATTGCGCCGGACGGTAAGATAGTAGCCCGTAAGGATAATAGCCGGAAAATTAATCACGGACAGCCATTTGAGCAGAATTTTCTGATAAATGCTCCGTCTCTGTGGTCCCCTGAGACACCTTATTTATATAAGGCAGTATCTAAGATTTATGTAGATGGCAAACAGACTGACGAATATACCACGCGTTTTGGTATCCGCAGCATTGAGATTATAGCTGATAAGGGATTCTTCCTGAATGGTAAGCACCGTAAATTCCAGGGGGTATGCAATCACCACGATTTGGGCCCGTTGGGTGCGGCTGTCAATGTGGCTGCTCTTCGCCGTCAGTTGACATTATTGAAGGATATGGGATGTGATGCAGTCCGTACCTCCCACAATATGCCTACACCCGAATTGGTGGAACTCTGTGACGAGATGGGCTTTATGATGATGTTGGAACCTTTCGATGAATGGGATATTGCCAAATGTGAGAATGGTTATCACCGCTATTTCAACGAATGGGCAGAAAAGGATATGGTAAACATGCTGCATCATTATCGGAACAATCCTTGTGTGGTAATGTGGAGTATAGGAAATGAGGTTCCTACCCAATGTAGTCCCGAGGGCTACAAAGTGGCTTCTTTCCTGCAGGATATTTGCCATCGCGAAGACCCTACACGCCCCGTTACTTGCGGTATGGACCAGGTAACTTGCGTGCTTGCCAACGGGTTTGCGGCAATGATTGATGTACCCGGTCTTAATTATCGGGCTCACCGTTATGTGGAGTCTTATGA
>ENA-OYZA01000681-OYZA01000681.1-human-gut-metagenome-genome-assembly--contig:-NODE-681-length-12421-cov-4.864063_pt1 | contig 12421 bp, 10 predicted proteins | sample MGYA00243257_ERZ653465 | MGnify/ENA primary metagenome ERZ653465 (study PRJEB26926, sample SAMN06164939) | human gut metagenome | biome: ENVO:00009003; feature: ENVO:2100002; material: ENVO:00002003...
TCTACACTTCTAGCTTCGTCGGCAGCGTCAGATGTGTATAAGAGACAGAATAAGTGTCGATTTCAGGCACTAAGTTGAAGCCCCATAAAGCATGAAGAGCCTCAGTCGATGCCCGTTGTGGGTGTCGGCTGAGGCTCTTTTTTGCTTTCCGGAAAAAATATCATCAAAACTATATCGCTAATCCATATATACGATATTAGCGTTTCTGTATATGTATGCCGCTAATCCATATAATTATAATGAGCATTATAGAAGGGCATGGTATCAGATATGATTGATCCCCGAATAGGAAAGCGCATAAAGCAATGCCGGGAGCGTTTAGGGCTTACACAGGAGCAGTTCGCAGAGAAAACCGGACTCACAACCAACTACATTTCCACCGTAGAAAGAGGTGCGTCCTTCCCTCGTTGTGAGAAACTGATCCTGATAATGAATGCCCTTGAAGTTTCGGCAGATGCTATTTTCTGTGATGTGCTTACCCATACAACGAACTATCAGGCAACAGTTCTGTCAAAAGAACTTGCTGCATTATCGCCGGAAGCCCAGAAGCGTATTTTGCAAATGGTTGAGCTGATGGTCAAACAGGAAAAAGAAAACAACAAATGATTGTCTTCCGAAGGCTGCGCAAATTTTTTGCGCAGTTTTTCTTTATTTCACATCTTTCGACATATTTCTTCTTTTTTTATGTGCTATACTATGTATTAGAACCATAGTTCAATTCTTTAATACATATACAGAGGTACTTTCAATGGAAAATAAGATATGCGCATTTACCGGACACAGACCGCAAAGCCTTCCCTTTGGCTTCAATGAAGCTGATGAGCGGTGCATTGCTCTGAAAGGAATGCTCAGAGAAGAGATTATCAAACTCATCGAAAAAGATGGCGTGTCACACTTTATCACCGGCATGGCACTCGGCGTGGATATGTATGCTGCGGAAATTGTACTCGATTTGAAGGCAGCTTATCCTGGCATTACTCTTGAGAGTGCAATCCCATGTGAGACTCAGGCAGTGAATTGGACAGTGCAGCAGAGAGAACGCTATTTTGACATAGCCAGCAAGTGCGACAAGGAAACGCTCATCCAAAACCATTACACAGCAGATTGTATGCAAAAGCGCAATCGTTATATGGTGGATCAGGCAGATTATATTATCGCAGTATGGGATGGCAGACCGAGCGGAACCGGTAATACCGTGAAATATGCCAAAAAGCAAGGGAAGCCCATCATCGCTATCAATCCCAAGACACTTTCAGTTGAAAACTTATAATCACATGAAAAGCCTCATCCAACACCGTTGCGGCGGTGCTGGATGAGGCTCTTTTTTTACAAGAGATCGTTCAGAAGATTCATGCACTTCACCTTTTGTTGGAGATTTGCGCTGCCGTAGACATTCAAAGTGAAGGAAACATTCTTATGCCCAAGAATCTCAGAGAGTGATTTAATATCAAACTCCGGTATCTCGATTGCCCTCACTGCGAATGTATGACGGATCTCATGAAACTTGACCTTTTGCAGCCCGTTTCGCTTGAGAAAGCGGGTGAAAAACTGGCGGTATGTTCGCGGCTCTGTTGGCTTTGTTTTTCCGGTCAAGAAGTAGTGATTCTGATTGTCCGTATAGAACTTCTTTATGATGTTCATGAGCAGTGACGGAACGGGGATTGTCCTCGCAGATGTCTTCGTCTTAGGTGGTCCTATATGGAGATAGGATTCGCCTTTCTTTTTGTCATAGATGCGCTGGACAGTCTTGTTGATACTGATTGTCTTATCAGCAAGAGAGATGTCCTTCATCTGCAAACCGCAGAGTTCACCGATTCGTACACCGGTAAACAGCGCAATCAGGATGCCAGCAGTCTTTCGGTTCAAGTCCATATAAATGCACTGAATCATGGCTTGCTCCTGATCCTTCGACAAGGAGACTACTTTCTTGACCCCAAGCTCTTTTGGGTACTCAATCAAATCCCAGTTAAGCAAGGGTATCGCCCGTTCTTTGTACGCATACTCCATCGCAAGCCTGAGTACGAGAATGACATCTCTGATTGTCTTTACAGTCAGACCACCTGAGTTGTCCAACCTTCCGGCATTGTAGAGATACGAAATGTAGCTCTGAATGTCCGCTTCGGTGATGCTGCCGATCTTACGCTTGCCGAAGTACGGAATAAGATGATTTTCGGCAATCAGCGTAAAGCTGGCGTGAGTTGACGGCGTGATCATTGGCTTCTTGTGATTTAGCCAAGTATTCAACAGCGTCTTGAATTGTGTATTGTTAGTCATATTGACCACCTCCACGAACATTATCAGGTGGAGGAATGAAATAGGCTTTATCATCCTCAAGTAACGGTCTCGAAAAGCGTCCGAAACTCCGGTTTCCGGGCTTTGACGAGCCATGGCAGTCAACATTGCTATCCTCTGTGTTTGCTAAGAACACCAAGAAAAACACGGATGGACAGATCACCAATGTTATCTGTAATTCTGCAAAACAAGGATTGATACCGCAACGCGAGTATTTTGACAAAGACATCGCAAACAGTGACAACACCAGCGGCTATTACATCATCGAAGAAAATGACTTCGTATATAACCCTCGCAAGTCCTCAGATGCTCCTTACGGTCCTATCAGCAGCTATAAATATTCCGATGCCGGTATTGTTTCTCCGCTTTACCTTTGCTTTAGAGCCAAGGGAGCGATCAATCCCTCTTTCTATGAGTGGTATTTTCGTTCATCGGCTTGGCACAGATATGTCTATATGTCCGGCGATAGTGGAGCGAGGCATGACAGAGTAAGTATAAAGGACGATGTGTTCTTCGCTATGCCAATCAGTATTCCCTCAGCTCGTGAGCAAGAGCATATTGCCTCTTTTCTTGATATGATTGACCAGCGTATCGACAAACAACGCGCTTTGGTCGATAACCTCAAGAAGTATAAAAGAGGACTCATTAAGACTTTAATATCAGGATCAAGGACTTTTCCTGATGGTGATTGCAAAAGCTGGGAGACAGTAAGTTTGGCAGAGATATTCACTATTTCTGCTGGTGGAGACATTGATCGTCAAAATAGTTCTCCCTCATATTCCCCAAACTATCCATACCCGGTATATGCAAATGCCTTGACCAATAAAGGGTTATATGGTTATGCAAACTACTTTAAGGTTGAAGGAGATTCTATTACTGTCTCTGGGAGAGGCGAAGTAGGTCATGCGATTGCTCGTCATTGTAAATATGTACCGATTGTTCGTCTTCTTTCATTAGTTCCCAAATACGAAGATGATGTGGATTTCTTTGCTTATATGATCAATGCGACTTCCATATACATCGAATCAACGGGTGTTCCTCAGCTAACAAGCCCTCAGCTCGGAGCAGTAAAGGTTTTGCGCCCTCCCTTACATGAGCAGAAGCGGCTTTCTTCCCTGATGCTTAAAATAGAAGAGAAGATAGAAAATGCAGAACACATAACACTTCATCTGGAAGAAATCAGAAAAGCTATGTTGCAGCAGCTCTTCATATAAAGAGCTGTTGCAGTAAAGCTGCTCTCATTGCGCAAGATTTCTCATAGATTGCTTGATAAAAAGCAATCTGGCGATCAATAGTATTCATTACACGAACTAATTTTTCTTGATTTGACTGTTCAGGTACGGGAATTGTGAAGTTTCTGATGCGCTCAAGCGCCAGCTTTGGTTGACCATTTTTTGTTTTTGAGGCTTCAATTTGAGCTTGTATTAAATCTGACGAAAGAACATAGTAAAGATACTCTGGATTGATCCGTCTAAAGTTTGTAAAACGATCACAATTTTCCGTTAGATTTACCCCCTCCAAGTCTGAGGTGATAATGTTCAGCTTGCCAAGCGTACCGGCAACAGAAATAATAATGTCCCCGTCCTTGACTTTATAGCGTGAAATCTGCTTTTCTGTGTGCGGAGTGATGTACTGCAAGGTGTCGGAGCAAACATATTTTTCGCCCATATCTGATACCGTTATGTACCGGTACTCCGTAGGCTGAGAGCTGAATGTTTCACCTTTAGGTATGCGTTTCCCACTCAACACATCACACACTTCTTCGATTTTAAGATTGTCAGCGGTTTCTAATAGTGCGAGAGCAGACTTTTCAAGAAATATAGTCCGCAACAGTCCTCTTTTATACTTCTTGAGACTATCGACAAGTTGTGTCTGTCTTGCGATTCGTTTATCAAGAGTGCCAAGCATATCCGCTATCTTTTCCTGCTCAGTAAGAGTCGGAAGGCAGACTTTAATAGGTGCAATTTGAGGATATTTCAAGTTCCATGTATCGGAGGTCATGCCCTGAGAGTTTTTCCTAAACTGATTTATCAGGTTGGGACTTTTGAAGAGAGCGGCAAAATAGCCGTTGCTGATTTGATTCTTGGGCATGAGAACAGTATATGCAGGACTGACAATGCCGTCACACGGAGAGATTCCGTTCGCACCCTGCCACATTCTCATAGAGTTGTAGACCATATCACCCTTGAGAACAACTTTGTAATTGCTCTTGTCTTCACTGGAATTATCCTTTCCTTCTATCTCCGAGCGTGGCACAACACCATCGTTCATTGTTACAGAAAGCAGTTCCATATCAGATGCACCGCGCTGACTTCTTTCAGCATATATGTCACTTATACGATACTGTTTATATGGCTCGTCAAAGCCGGGAAACCGGAGTTTCGGACGCTTTTCGAGACCGTTACTTGAGGATACATTTGCCATAATTATTTGCCCTCCACATCAAACGGGAAATCCAGTCCCAGCTCATCAAAGAAAGGTTTTAGTTCAGCATCAATATCCTTGATCTCAGCTTGCAGCTTGCGGATCTCGGCGGCAACTTCATTCAGGTCAATTTCTTCTTCCGGCTCAAAGGTGTCCACATAACGGGGGATGTTAAGGTTAAAGCCGTTTTCTTCAATTTCCTGCATGGTTGCAACATGGGCATACTTGTCCACATCCTCACGCCGCTCGTATGTCTCGACAATCTTATCAATGTCGCATTCTCGGAGAATGTTCTGATTTTTGCCAGCCTCAAAATCATTGGAAGCGTCGATGAAAAGGATGTTGTCAGAGTTGCCGTTGCGTTCTCTCTTGAGGACGAGAACACAAACAGGAATGCCGGTGCCAAAGAAAAGGTTAGCAGGAAGTCCGATGACGGCATCCAGAACATTTAATTTCTGAATGAGATGTTTGCGAATCGTTTCCTCAGCCGCTCCACGGAACAGAACACCGTGCGGCAGCAGAACAACAGCGCGTCCGTCCTCATCCATGTGATATACCATGTGCTGAACGAATGCGAAGTCGGCTTTGCTCTTCGGCGCAAGTTTTCCGTACTCATTGAAACGCTCATCTTCCATGAAGCGCATATCGGCAGACCAATTTGCAGAGTACGGAGGATTAGCAACCTGAACGCGGAACTTCTTATCTCCGAAGTAATCATGTTCCAAGGTGTCCCCGTTGTAGATGTTGAAGTTGCGATAAGGGATTCCACGCAGAATCATGTTCATTCGGGCAAGGTTGTATGTGGTGGAGGTTAATTCCTGACCGTAGTAGTTGCGGACATTCGCGTAATTCTTGAGCCGAAGCAGCAAGGAACCAGAGCCACAAGTCGGATCGGCTGCATCCTTGACATCCGTTAATCCGAGGCAAGCCAGACGGCAGAGCAGTTCGGCAGGACCTGAAGGCGTATAGAACTCACCGGCTTTCTTACCGGCAGTTGCGGCAAACTGACCGATCAAATACTCATAGGCATTGCCGAGAACATCAATCTTTGTATCTTCAACACTAAAGTTGATCTCATCCAGTGAGGCAATAATTTTTGCCATAACTGCGCTGCGATCTTTAACGGTATGTCCGAGCTTCGTGGAGTCGAGCTGCATATCAGAGAACAAACCGTCAAAGTCTTCCTGAGAGTCGTTGCCAATGGTAGACTCCATCAGAGCGTTGATCGCTTTTTGCAGGAACTCAATATCGAAGGAACGGTTTTCAACCATCTTTACCATCTTACGGAACAGATATTGAGGCTCAATGATATAGCCGAGATCTCGGAGTGCTTCTTCGATAACGGCGGCTTTGTATTCCTCGTCTGCCCATGCTTCTTCGTAGCTGATACCGTCATCCTTCAAAAGATTGACCATGTATTTCTCAGTTCTGTCGGAGAGGTAGTAGTAGAAGATCATGCCCAAGATATAGTTCTTGAACTCGTATGCTTCCATATTTCCTCTCAGGGCATTTGCCATTGCCCACAATTTGTTGCATAGCTCTTTCTGATGAGCCTGAATCGAATTATCCATCTCTCTGTCTCCTTATTGGTATTTCTCTGTGTGTTGCCGGATGAAGTCAACAATACGATTGACCAGTGAACGCTTTTTCAAAAGCGGCATCGGTTTTTCTATGCGATCTCGGATGTTACCGGCATCCATCGTGCCGGAAAACTCATACTCCGAAATAATGTCAGTCAGCATAGAAGAGTCAATGTCCTCAGCCGTCGCAAATGCAATGATTTCCTCGCGCTTTGCTTCGTTTTCAAAGTCATTATAGGCTGCATCAATTTCATCGGCACTTTCCAGCCCGACAACGACACGATCCAAGAAGGCTTGCAGAATCTCAACCTTGCGAAGCAACTGCGGGTTATCCGTTCTGCCCAGCTCTTCCTTGATGTGCTTGATGTCATAGTCTTTCTGTTTTGCATCATCAAAGTGGATGTTGCGGATGAGGTTCATGATGTAGGCAACATTGATTCTGTCGCTCTCCATCAGCTCAATGCAGAAGTCAACATCATTGAGAACGGAAACGACTTCACGATCTGTCTTTTGCCTTGCGTACAGCATCAGATATTTACTCTTGTAGTCCTGGTATTCCTGCTCAGACATGATAAGAGCATCCTGATCGAAGCTGAACTCAATAAAGGTTTGCAGCGATTGAAGGTACTTTGTCAGCTCACGGAAAGTAATGACAAAGCGTTTCTGATCATCCTCGCTCTGCATGGTATCGACAGACTCAGGGAACAATGCAATTTCCTTGAGCTTCATCACCATCTCGTTGAACTTCTCTACAAAATACTGATAGCCCGGAACAACGATACCGGAGGTATCATGACTCTTCGAGAAGAGCGTCAGCGCATCATCCGTTCTCTTCTTGAGGTTGCGGTAGCAGATAATAATGCCAAAGGGCTTTGTTTCCTTTTCAACACGGTTTGTGCGGGAGTAGGCTTGCAGCAAATCGTGATACTTCAAATCCTTGTCCACATAGAGGACGGAGAGCTGTTTACTGTCAAAGCCGGTGAGGAACATATTGACAACAATCAGAATGTCCAAGGATTTTGTTTTCTTACCCTTTACGCGGTCAGAAATATCCTTGTGGTACGCAGAGAAGGTATCTGTTGAGAAGTTCGTTCCGTACATCTCATTGTAGTCAGCAATAATTCTCTCAAGCGAGTCACGGCTATGCTCGTCCTTGCCCTCTGCATCCTCATTCTGCCCATAAGAGAAAATGCCGGTAATGTTGAGGTCGTGCTTTATCTTCTTGAAGATGTCGTAGTATTTCACGAGAGCTTCAATCGAAGAAACGGCAAAGATGGCGGTGTACTGCCCGTTTCTTGTCTTAGCCTTGTGATTCTGGACGATGTGGTTTGCAATCAGGGACATTCTCTCTTCGGAGAGGTAGAGTTCTCCGACATCAATGGCATCTGCAAGGGTGGGATCATCCCAATCAAAATCGCCCTCCATTGTCTTGATGTATTCGATATGGAAGCCAAGAACATTGTTGTCAAAGATGGCATCCTTGATCAGATAGTTATGTACGCACTCACCGAAGAGCATTTCGGTTGTCTGCGTGATCTTACCCTCAGTTTTTCCGTTCACTTCAAAGCGCGGCGTTCCGGTAAAACCAAAGAACTGTGCTTTCTGAAAATGACGGACAATATCCTTGTGCATATCACCGAACTGGCTGCGGTGGCACTCGTCGATGATAAATACAACCTTTTCATCCTTGTATGCGTCCATGATTTTTGCATACTGAGGACGCTTGACCGCATTCGCCATTTTCTGCATGGTAGTAACGATGAGCTGCCGGTTTTTGTCCTGCATCTGCTTCACAAGAACATCGGTGCGATCCGTAGCATCCACGGAACCGGCTTCAAATTTGTTGAACTCTTCGGTGGTCTGAGAGTCCAAGTCCTTGCGGTCAACAAGGAAAATAACCTTTTTGATATTCGGATTGGCAGCGAGAATCTGCGCAGTTTTGAACGATGTCAGCGTCTTGCCAGCTCCGGTCGTGTGCCACACATAAGCATTCCTGTTGGTCAGGGTAGCTTGACGCACAAGAGCCTCAACAGCATATACCTGATAAGGACGCATAACCATCAGCAGCTTGTCCGTGTCATTCAGGATTGTATACCGCGTCAGCATCTTAATAATGTGATCACGGGCAAGGAAGGAAATCGAAAAATCCTTCAAGTTGGTAATGCGGACATTGTTGAAGTCCGTCCAGAAAAATGCAAGGCTGTAAAGCAAATCCCTGTCGGAGTTCGCAAAGTATTTAGTATCAACACCATTTGAGACAACGAAAATCTGGATGAAATGATACAGCCCATTATAAGAGTGCTTTTTGTACCTCATCACCTGATTGACCGCTTCGCGTATATCAATTCCGCGACGCTTTAACTCTACCTGAATCAAAGGCAATCCATTTACGAGCAGCGTCACATCATAGCGATTGACATACTTGCCAACTACGGTTGTCTGGTTTGTGACCTGAAAGATGTTTTTTGTGTGGTCAGTATCAAAGAACGAAAGGTAAACTTTCGTTCCATCCTCACGCTCCAATACAAACTTATCGCGTAGAATTTTTGCACTCTGGAAAACGGACTTTCCGAGCATGAGATTAAAGATACGCTCCCATTCCTTGTCAGTAAGAGGCGTATCAAGTTTTGCAGCATTGAAGGTTTCAAACTGAACTTTGAAGTTTGCCACTAAAGCATCGTAGTCCGGTATAGAAACGGTGCTGTAACCCTGTTTGTTTAATTGCTCTATGAATTGTTGCTCAAGAGCAGCTTCACTTTGGTATGCCATATCTTCATCTCCAATACTTGAGGATATTTTTATTTGAGGGTATTCCAGATAGCGATTTTAGTTACGCATTTGCTTTTCTTTTGAACTCAAGGATGACATCGCCTTCATCGCTGATTCGCATTTGCATGGTCTTTACATACTGAGCCATAAACTGTTTCTTTTCTGCTTCGCTCATCTCAATACGGGTAGACCGAAGAGCTTCCGCAAACATTTCATTTACATTCAGCCGGACAGCACTATCAATATATCGGTACATCTCCTTGAAAAGTGCGCCCTGCTTAATATCCTCTGTATTGCCAGAGTAAAAATCATCTATGTAGCAGTAGAAGATTCCCGCATTAACAAGGGCATTTTTCAAATCCGGTCCGCAGTTTTCATGTTCAATCATGACAAGAAAACGGGAATCCGGCAAAGAGGAAATCAGTCCCCAATAATCAGAATCGCGGGACACGATGATAAAGGAGTCCACATTATTTCTGTAATGTTCCTGACAGGCTCTTGCCGTCAATTTTATATCAACGAGGGATTTATTTGACTTTACTCGCTCAATCATCATGTGTTCGACGGGTATCTTCGTGAAGTTTTCCAAGATACTCCATGCGGATGCGGTATGCACATCGTCAAACAGAATGATCGTGGTAATTTTCTTCGTATACTGATAATCAAGGTTCTTCAGCGTGGCACACAGCTTATACGGATCTGAGTTCTCACAGTCCACAACTACTACGACTTTTTCACTGCTTTCGATGAACTCATAAATGCTGCCTTTTATATAGCTTCCGGCATCAGAAACCTTGCTATACTCCGAGAAGTAATCATTGTGCCATTGATAGAGAAGCGAAACAAATTTCTTGTCGTTGTAAAGAATGTTCCCTTCCTCTTGAGGAATCCAGTTGATATACATTTGGTACGGATAGAGTGACAGGTTTGCATAATAAACATCCGCTGCGGTTTTCGTTCCATCTTCCTTCAAGCCGTCAGGCATAATGAAAAGTTCTTTAATGTAATCCCAGTTGATCCAGAGCGGAAAGAGTCTCTTGCAATTATTGATACGATCTGAAATCAATCTGTTTAGCTCGATAATATGATGGCACAGCTTTGTACTTGATTTTTTTATGAAGTTGACTCCATCCGTGTTTAATTGATTCAGACTTTCTGATGGGATATATTCCGGCATGGACAATATGGTGCGGTATTCCATCCGCATTTTCTCATTTATATTCTTGAAGTTGCGCTCTATGGATGTCCGAACTATGCAAAGATGTCGGATAATCCTTGCGGTCTTATCTTGCTCAAGACGCGCATATATTTCCATTTTCGGTGCCTCATGCTCATTTTCAAAGATACGATGAGGAACACCGATGAGATAGGCTACTTTTGATACAATTTCGTATGTACTGTCTTTGTATGTAGCCTTTTCTTCGTCAGAGAAACCAGCGGAGATCATATCTCTGTTGTCTCTTTCGGGCATCGCCGTGTATTGATGATCCATGAAACTCTCCCTTCGGTGTGTCGTGGTTTTTACTCAACTCGGACAGCTTCACATATATCTCCAATGTCACAATTCAGGTATTCACAAATTCTCAGCAACACAGATAGAGCAACATCCTCGCCTTTATTTAGTTTGCTCATTGTACCGGCTGCGAGACCTAAATCTCTTTTCATAGTTACTTTGGTGATGTCTCTTTGAATAAGCAGCACCCATAGTTTTTTGTAGCTAATCTTCATGAAAGCACCTCTTTCAATCAAATTCTCGCGTTAATAGGTATACTTAAATCATATTATAGCAGAATAGGTCGATTTTTTCAATCTGTTCATCCAAGGATTAACAAAAAAGATGCAACTTCTTGGAGTAATTCGATTATCCATAGTATAGCCATAAAATAGGGACTGCCTTACAAGCAGTCCCTACGCACATCTTCTTTATTCGAGCTGAGTGCTGCGCCTTTGTATGATTTCCTGTTCGTGTCCCAGACTGAGGAACATATCAACATTCGACTTGATGGTATCGATCTGCTTCGCTTGCTTCTTGAGGCTTGCGCGTTCCTCATAGAGCCTTTGCTGCTCCTGAGAGAGCCGTTCATGCTCGGCTTGGAGAGACTTCAAGCTGGGCAGTTTACCGTCTCCTTGCATCGCCAGAAGGTTGCTCCTTGCTGCATCAAAGATGACCAACTCTGCCTCGTGTTTTGCTCTGAATGTGGTCTTGTCCTTCGCCTTCTGGAAAGCATCGTATACCGGTTTGAGCCTCTGATAGTTGCTGATGTTTTTGATGAGAGGCTGCACTTCCCGCAGACGCGCTTCGACGCTTTTCAGCTCTTCGCCGGTACGAGCATAGGAGCTGTGAATGTCCTCGACCTTCGCTTCAAGATCAGAGTATTGGAGAAGATTATTCTCCGTGAGGAAGTTGAGAGTGCGGGCAGCTTCCTTGAGGTTATTGATCTTTGCCCAGTGTTCATAGCCTTTGCTTTCCTGAGCCTTGATGCAGTTCTGAATGTCGATAATGAGAGAAACGCCTTTGCGTCCGGTCTGCATTTGACGCTTGCGGGGATTGCGTCCCTGAATGCGTTCCTTAATGCGTTCTTCGGTGTAGTTTTCTCCGATGGTTTTTGCACGAGTAAACCGTTCCTGCCCCTCGGCGCGGAAGGAAATGTACTTGCCGGTTTTGATTTCGTAACCGGCTTCCTGCATCATTTTCAGAAACTCGTCGTAGTCCTTTGCGGTAATGACACAACGATCAATGGTCTGCTTGAGTTTCTGCTTCCAGCTTGTACCTCGCTTTGCCTCCGTGTATTCTTTGTAGTCCATGCCCTTGCTTTGAGACGGCGGAATCACGGATAGCCCATGCTCTTTGCAGATGGAATCACTGAGCTGTCTCAGCTCTCGGTATGTCCGCTTATTGCTTCGGTACGCATGGTAATCGACAAAGTTCACAGCATTGAAAATGATGTGATTATGGCAATGCCCTTTATCAATGTGTGTGGCAATCACATACTCATATTTTCCCTTGAGCCATTCGTCTGCAAACTGTTTCCCAATCTCGTGCGCAACTTCTGGCGTGACCTCACCGACATCAAAAGACTGTATCAGGTGACGAGCAATGACGGTAGGAATCTGCGCTCCTTGTTGCGCCGCCAGATTGCGTGTCCACTCAAATTCTTTTGCGGCAGAATCGCTGGCAGCACAGCCAAAAGAGGAAACAAGCAGCTCATCATCCGTCTTCTTCGGATCAATGATGTAGGCGATTGCCTTATTCACAGTTCCTCGGATTGGTTTGATTTTAGTAACTGCCATATTTCCTTCTGCCTCTCTTTCAGCTCGGCAACATCGTCCTCATAGAAGTGTCCTGTTGAGTTGAT
>ENA-OYZA01000684-OYZA01000684.1-human-gut-metagenome-genome-assembly--contig:-NODE-684-length-12391-cov-7.936365_pt1 | contig 12391 bp, 15 predicted proteins | sample MGYA00243257_ERZ653465 | MGnify/ENA primary metagenome ERZ653465 (study PRJEB26926, sample SAMN06164939) | human gut metagenome | biome: ENVO:00009003; feature: ENVO:2100002; material: ENVO:00002003...
CTTCTAGCTTCGTCGGCAGCGTCAGATGTGTATAAGAGACAGGCTTGTTGCTATACAAGATTCCTAAAATTTTCTTTTAAAAAGATGCACTATTTTGTATTTTACGTGTATAGTAGTAGCCATCCACACACTGAACAACATCGTTTCTGTCAAATACATCTAAACTTCTATTAATTAATTTCATTAAAGCGGCATTAGAAGTTATCATTTCACTTCCTTGCATATGCTGTATAACTGAATCAAGTATATTTTCCTTTTTATATGCATTTTGTTGTCGAAGAATTATCCCTGTTATCATGTTTCTAACATCTTCGTTATTGGTCACCAATGCTCCTGATTTTACCTTACACATAGTCAATGCACTCCTTTTAATTATGTAGGTCCTAGCCTAATGAAATTTATTATCTACTATCTTATTTTATTCCTAATCCAGAACTTTGCTTTTTCATCCCAAATAATTCATCATATCTGGAACGTAAACGTTCACCAACAGCTTCTGCCATATGGTCAAATACCTTAGTGGACAACTCTTTTATATCTACATTCGCTCTGGGCGGAACAAAATACACATAAATCCAGGGAACAGTTTTTTCTATTGCTTTGATTTGTGGCTTTAATGTGGTTTTTTCATTAAAGCGAGTGCAATGTTTCCCTTCATACAAATAAATTTCATCTAAATCATCTTCATGCTTTGGCAATCCAGTCTTACCGCGACCATAATTAACAATAGTTTTGAAATCCGCTATTGTTCCTTTGTTTTTATCTTGCGCTAAAGCAGCTTTTATAGTCTCGTTGATACACATTTCTTGTAATGGCATCAGACTATTTAGAAGTTCTAGGTCTCCATTCTCCATAACTTGAAGCATTTCATCAATTCGATTTATTGAATCAATAGCATCAGCCACTGAAAGTTGCAGAATTTTCTTATCACTAATATTCTTTTGTTCATCTTTTTCTCTACAATATTTACTATATTCATGCTCTCTTAGCTTAATTAGGTCTGCTTTTGCTATGCCTGCATACTCGAATACTCTTTTGATAAAGCGTTGACAATCTACACCTCGTTTTATTAGAGAATAATACCTTTTTCTATTCAATAGAATCTCTTCCAAATTTTCCTGCAATACATCATTGCCTACATTATCATCAGACATTATCTTGCCTAAAGCTTTGTGTAAAACTGATATTAGCCAGGAATCATTCCATCGTATAATTCTATTTCTTCTATCACCAATTCGCAGTGTTAAAGCCAACCACAAAATATTTATCTCTGGACAAAGACATCCACCTGATGATTTCAAGTAATCTTTCGCTAATTCCAACACGCACGACTGTAATGCAACTGTTGTTTTCATACAGCGATGATGAAAATTAATTCTTGCAAAAATTTTGTACCGTGTAAGCAATAAATCCACAATATCATCCGTTACCTTTTTGGGATATGCTATTACAAACGGCCTTTTGTTTTCATCAATCTTTTTTTCATCAATTTCTTCCAAATATATAAGTTTTGTTGAATTAATTAATCTTTTATATGGAATTTTCCCCCAATCGACACCACTATTTAACGAATCTCTCATAATGTAATCAAATCTATCTGCATCTAATATACCATCCACGATCTTATGAAAAGATTTAAACACAATATCTTTCTCAACTAATATGGCCGTTGTAAACTCTACCACTATTATATGATAAAGAATATCCGCTATCTTGCACTGATATTTTATCGAATGTTCTGTAATTTTTTCAAGCAATGTTGGTATTACATCATTGAAACTTGATTGTAATAAACTCAGTCCTATCCTTTCATGTAACTCAGACTTTACTAATGATGAATCACAATAAAAAGTTCGACACTTAAATGCTAAATCTATATCATCACTTGCATATGGATCCATTGCCATTTTAAAATATTCACGTTTCCCTTTTTGCCATTGATTTTCCTCATCACAACATTCCCCATATAACTGCTCCAATACTGTCTCAATTATATGACTATACGGAGGATGTCCCACGTCATGAAAAAGCGCAACAATTCTTACTGATTGTAATAGACAACGATAGAGAAATAAATTTAATATAGAATCTTTAGACTTTTCCTTTTGAATCTCCATTGGATAAAATTGAAAATTGTCTAAAGCCGAATCAAAGAAAATACCCTCGCTGACAGCATCTTCTATACACTGAGTTATCATTTCAATAAAACCCAAGTTTTCATCCTGCCCATATGCAAATTTATTGAAAATGCTATCCATTTTTTCTCTACACTGTTCAAAATATGGCGCTACCTGGCCATTTGGACGTTCAAGCGCTATTTTAACAACCTCTTGATAATACGTTCGCAATTTCTCAAATAACTTTTTCCTAGTAAAGTTATCAGCATTTGACACAGCAGAAAAAAGCATGGAACTAGCAAGTTCCATTGTTCCTAAAGAATGCTCATATCTTTTGGTTCTATTTGATGGATATGTCATATAAACGGTCGAACTTTGATATATGTCATGCAATCTATAAAAATATGGTGTAGAAATGAGTTCTGATTCAAGTGTACTTAAATACACTGTTCCATGAATATTGTCCGTTACTTGTCTTATTTTTTCCATGAATAAAGCCTCCAGTCCCCTTGCGCAATTTTTTTCAGACTATCATTGATGCCCTATTCCTCATTCGTACGTTACGTCTTAAATAAGCGCAAATATAGTATATCATACCATTAATCTATATGTCATCTTAAATTTGCAAAATTTATCCTTTACCCTTTACAAAATAATTACTGTTCGTAAACTGCCACAAACACCTACTGTTTGCACAGTCTATAAACATGATTTAGATATGAATGGGGCCTTTTGTACAACAAATTTTTAAACAAATCTGCAAATGTTACTGTTTACGGGGTATCCGTAAACAGTAACCAAAAATACTAACACTACATTCTCAATAGACTAAACTCTTTATTGTAATACATCCCTTTTACATATTTTAAATGGGAACACCATTTTCTTCCAACTTCCCGTTCAGTTCCAACAAAATCCTCTTTCTCCGGTTTGCTATGGTTTTTCGGCTACACCCACAAAGTTGCGCCGCTTCTTTCACGGTTACTTCCTCAAAGAACAGAAGATATAGAAGATAGACATCCGCCTCCGGCAATTCCTGCATTACTGCCCGTAGCTTTTCCGCACACATTTTTTTCAGGACGGTTTCTTCCAGGCTGTCCGTAAGGCCAACTGGAACCATCCCGTTTTCTTCCAGACTTTCCAGACTGGACACTCCATATTTCTGATTTTTTTCACGCTGATAGCGTTCTCTGCGTCTGGACTGATACCATTCCAGATAAACCTCCCTGGTCACTTCCACAATGGTTCCGTCTCCCATCCGCAATACATAGGATTTTCTCTCTTTAGGACGCTTACCACGCATAAGGCATCCCCCTTCCCCCGGACAGTGTCATCGGATATTCTCTTACTGTTCCATGGAAAAGAGGCTCTGTCTCTTTCCGCATCCGTTTCAGCGCCGTAAAAATCGTCTGTGAAACCGTAGGCTGTGCAATCCCAAGTTCCCGTGCAATTTCTCCCTGGGTTTTCTCATGGCAGAAGTATTGGATAACCACCACCCGCTGCCGCTCTGTCAAAAGCCCCATCCACTCCTGGAGATTCTCTCTTTGCACGATCTGCTCCAGTGGGGAAAGCTCCGGATCTGCCAAAAACAGCCATTCTTCCGACACTGCATGATAGGAAACCATTTTTCCCCTGCACACGGTCTCCCGGTTCTTCATAAGACGATCTTCGCCCTCCAGAAGCAGACGCACATACCATTCCTGCTGTTCAAAAAATGCCCCCGCAATACAAACAGTCTGGCCGTTGCTCTCATAGAAGTAATCTCCGCATCCATGAACAGGAAATACCGTGGTGTGTTTTCCCACCCGGTAAAGAGCATATCCACTCCCAAAAACCAAAAGCTGCGCTTCTTCCCGGATTTCCATCTTCAAAACAGCTTTTTCATGCTCCATCAGATACCGGGCCGTAGGGGATTTCCCATTTCCTTCCGGTTCCTTTATCCTCTTTTTTAATTCCTGTAATGTCAGCATAGCGACCACCTTTCCGCCCGTAGGCTACGGGCGGACGGATGGCGGCACACAGGAACCATCCAAAAAGGCAGCAAAAAAGATTTCCGACACGCCCGTTTTTTTTAACGGGAGCCAGAAACTCCTTTTGCCGCCTGATAAAATCTTTCTGCGAACCGGTTACCGGTACTGCGTGATTGGCTGTATCGGCACCGCTGCTTCGGATAGCTTTGCAGTTCCTTCCGTCTGCTTCCGATCTTCCTCGTCAATCAACACCGAAAAATCGCCCATCGCATCATAAGGACAGTTTCTCCGGTAATCCATGTTTTCCTCTCTTGTCAAGTGACTCACACTCCTTTCCCAATTCCTGTGCATTCTTTAACCAGTGTACCAATACGGCGGTATTTTTCCCTTAGCAGATATGGGGAACTTCTCTCTCTTTCCCCACATATCTGTGGATTTTTACCGTTCCCCTTCTATCCCATCCATCAAGGCAGTCATCGTCTGGATTACAATCTTCTGCTCCTTTGGTTTCAGTTTCCTGATACGGAGAACCATTGTTTCCTCTGGATTTTTCCCATAGTGTACATTCCTTTTTCTCCCCAACAATTCATTGGCATCCGCATCCAGCACCTCCACCATCTTTGTGAAAATCTCAATGGAAGTAGCCGTCTGCCCGCCCTCGATACGGCTCACTGTGTTGACACTGACGCCGGCTTTCTCTGCAAATATTTCCTGGGATATGTTTTTTTCCTGTCTCCGCTGTCTGATACGCTCTCCCAATTCGATCAACCCTTGCGATCCCGCACGGCTTCCCAACACAGCTCCCTCCTTTCACGAAAGATTCCCACTTTGCGCCATCGTGTCGCAAAGTCTGCTCTGGACAGCATCCCCGGAAGTACCAAACGGTACATTCCGGGGATTGTAAGCAGTCGCCAAAGGCTCGGACACGTCCGGACTTTGGCTCGTTGCAGGCGCAAAAAAGCAGCCAAGTAAACACTTTAAGCTGCTTTCATAATTCTTTATTCATTTTTCTTTTGTAAATCAACCGGCATTATCTTCCGATGCTTCTTCGGCCGGTCAGACTTAAAACACCGGACACAAGGATTTTTCCCAGGTAAAGAACGGCCAGAACAAGCCGTACCGTGAGGATGATGCCGCCAATGACACCACCGACTAACAGATTCAGCACCAGTACTCCCACCGTTCCCCCGACGTCAAAGCCTTTCGGGATAACCCATAGAAACATCCGGTGGATGCCATAGGGGATTCCCACGAACATCCAGAGCTTTAAATAATCACACTGACCATTTTCCATGCACAGGGGATAAAATACTGCCGCCAGGAACACCGCACCGCCCACGGGAACCGCCACTTTTTTCACAAACTCTTTCATACCTTTATCCACCTCCATACAAGTCATGGTTTACTTCTGCCTGGTAATAATGGCTCATTGTCATGGACGAATTATAAAGCGTGGTCAGCAGGTAAGAGCGGATATTCGCCACCTTAGACGTGTTCCTCTGCAGACTGAACAGCACATACTCGATATGGGAATAATTCAGCTTCATAAACCGATTCTTTACTACTGCTACCGGCTTGTCCATGCCGCTGATACGCACCGTGCTGTTATCCGGGAGCATCATTGTCTCCACCATCAGCTCCACCAGCTCGTCCACGTCCTCCCTCTCCCGGCTGTCTCTTTGTGAGAAACATTCGTAGCCAATGTTGTTTCGAATAATCTCCCGGTATACTTCCATCTCATCCATCCCATCCATTTCCGGGCGCACGTTCCCCGTATTTCTTGATGGATAAGATGGGATAGGATTCTCTATATCCGTCTCACTATACTCTGTATCATTAAAATCAGTCTTGTTTATATCAGTCTTATTACAGTTTGATTTTGGAACTTCTTGAGTTTTGATTTTCATACTTCCAGAAGTTTGATTTTCACAATTCTTGAAGTATGATTCTGGAACTTCTTGAAATTCGATTTTCATACTTCCAGAAGTTTGATTTTCATACTTCTGGAAATCTGGTTCCGGAACTTCCTGAAGTTCGCTATTCATACTTCTTGAAGTTTGATTTTCATACTTCTGCGTATTTTCGGCATTTTCCCCCACTTTTTCCTCATCCTGCGGCTCCGGGCACTCCCGGATCATAAAATTTTTCACATAGATCACGTTGGGTTTTCCAAGTCCGAGCCGCTTCTTCTCAATCAGTCCAATCCCTTTGTCCGTATCCAGTTCCGCAATATTCTTGATGGCTTTCTGCCGTCCGCATCCAAGAAGCTCCATGATTTCCTCAACCGTAAAGATGATATATACCCTGTCCTCCTCATCAAACCACCGGTTCTTGATGCTAAGGCTCATACGGTCTAACATCAGACCGTATAAGACCTTTGCTTCGCAGGAAAGAGATTTAAAGCATTCCGCAGTAAACAGGACTTTTGGAACACGGTAAAAGCTGTACTGTTCCGCTTCCATGCCCCGGAAATAATCAAACCGGATTTCCTGCATCTGTTTCCCCCTCCTTCTCTTTCCATTGTTCCAGAAGTGAATAAATCACTTCCTCAATCTGAGTTTTCGTATATGCCGGCGGGAAGTAAGAACGGATTTTCTTTGCGGAAATAGTTACGTTGACGTTTTCACTCTCTTTCTTAACCAAAGCCGCATAAACGCTTCCTTCGGTCATTTCTCCGCCCTCACTCATCTCTTTTAACTGTCCTGCCTGGTTCGGGGATGGGTACATGCCGGTATTCTGGACGGCATCCCATACCCATGTCTGTTCTTCTTCCTTGAGATAGGAAAGCCGTTCCCCGGCTACCAAGGCAATCTTCCCATCGTCCACAGCATCCAGCAAGCCATCGTTCAGGCTGGCAAGACGGATATAGCGCTGCACTGTGCGCCCACTGTCTCCTGCCGTTTCGCCCACGGCATCCGCCGTATGCTTGTCTCCTTTACTGCCCTGATGTTTCATGGCTTCATATTTCATCCGGTAGGCTCTCGCCTTTTCGCTGGGGAGAATATCCTCTCTCTGGATGTTGGTGTCCACCATCAGCACCGTGGCTGTATCATCATCCATTTCCCGAATGATAACGGGCATCTCCGTCAATCCTGCCAGTTCACAGGCTCTCCACCGCCGGTGTCCTGCCACCACTTCATAGCCGTCTGCACAGGGCCGCACAATCCCCGGCATCAGCACTCCATACTGCTTTACGCTCTCCACAGTTTCCTGCATTTTTTCATCATCCAGAACCCGGAACGGATGGTCTTTAAATGGATGAAACAGATGGATGGGAACCATGGTAATCCGTTCCCCACTTTCCTGTTCTTCCGTGCCAAACAAATCGTCATAGGAAGTCAGCTTGATCTTTTCTGCGCTTTTATTCCTCATCCTCAAGCACCTCCTTTGTCAGAAAGCGATACCCCTCGGCAACAATCCCCTTCGGGTCATGGAGGTAGATGCTTTTGCCTTCCGCCGTTGTCTCCGCCGCCCTCACGGACATGGGGATGCAGTTTGCAAAAATATGTATCTTGTTCCCATACACCTCCCGGATCTGCTCCGCAATATCCTTTGCGAAATTCGTCCTGCGGTCAACCTTTGTCAGAAGGATTCCCATAATGGAAAGCCTGGTGTTCAGCCTGCGGTGTACTTTCCCGATGGTCTTTATAAGCTGCTGAAGGCCCTTAACCGGCAGATAGGCCGCTTCCACGGGGATTAAAACGCTGTCGGCGGCCACCAGTGCGTTAATGGTAATCATCCCCAGGGAGGGCATACAATCTATAATGATGTAATCGTATCTGTCACGGATGCCGTCCAGATACAGACGCATAACCTGTTCCCGGCTCATCACGTTGACAAGGGAGGTTTCCAGTCCTGCAAGCTCAATATTGGCCGGGATAAAGTCAACCCCTTCTGTGTGATGGATGATCCCCTCTCCCGGTTCCACATCCTCGTCATTGATGATTTTCTCAAGAATGTTTACAAGCGTCACTTCCAGTTCGTCCGGTTCCCGTATCCCAAGGCTTACCGCCATGCTCCCCTGGGCATCCGCTTCCACCAGAAGCACCCGTTTTCCCTCTCTTGCCAGCCCGATCCCTAAATTCACACAGGTCGTTGTTTTTCCAACTCCGCCTTTCTGGTTTGCCACTGCGATAATTCTGCACATATATCTTACCTACCTTTCTATCTTTCTTCCTTTTCTTTCTTTTCCGCTTCTATGTATGAGCGGAAATATCGGTTCGTCCCTTTATTTGAAAAAATCTCCGACATCTGGAGAACCCGGATTTCCGGGTGTTTCTCCAGAAGCCTTTTAAACCAGCGAATATCTTTCACTGTGCCCTGCAGTCTAATTTTCAGCATAGAATAAAGCCTCCCAATCCACGGGATAGCAATACTCCGGATACCGGATTTTGATTGCCTCCCAAAAATACTTTGCGTCTCCTGTGCAGAATATATCAAGCACGGAATAAAGCCGGGTTTCCCTAATCCGTTCCTCCGCATCCTCGTACAGATAGGTAGTCGGAGTTCCATTCGTATAAAGATTAAATGCAATCCGCACAATCCTTCCGCTGCCGCTTGTCTGCCAGCCTTCGTGCAGGCACTCCGGTTTTATGCTTCCGGTCTTAAAGTCATAAATACGGTTCACATTCCTTCGGGTATCATCCGACAATCCAAGACAGTACACCAATGCTTTGTGGTAAACATCCTGATACCGACATTTTGAAAGATAGGTATAATAAAAGTTTTCGTGTTCCGTGTCTTTAAAGACAATTTTGTGTTCCTCTTTTGCTCCTAACGCTGTGTTCTTTGCCATTTCTTCGTCCTTCCTTTCTTTTTACTGGTTTGCTATGTTTTTGTTTTCTTCTACCTTCTTCAGATACAGCTCATCCAGAAATTTTCTCTGGACATCCAGACTCTGAACCTGCCACGGCTCATCAGATTCATGGCTTTTGTTCCATAGTGCCTCGGCTTCATTCCTTCGCAAATGCCAATATAATTTGCTTCTTCTGTCAATCTTCTGAAAGCCTACCGTCTCCACCACATTTTCTGTTTCCAAAAAGTCATAGACGGATATTTTTAATGCAACTGCTATCTGGCACAACGCATACAAAGGTATCTTATTGACACTTCTGCACTGTGCGTATGTGAACCAGGTATAAGCTGTCCCTGAAGGAGAACCGGTAACATCACAAACCCATTGGACTTTCTTCTTCCGGTATACCCCTTTTTCTTTTAATATCCGATTGATATTCCCTATCAACACCTCTTTTTCAATTTCCTGATGAAGTCTGGTCAGTTTGATCAACTCTTTTTCAATCCTCATAATTTGCTCCTTTCGCTGTGTTTTCCTTTTCTCCTACCTCCTGAAATTTAATAAAAAAGGCACTCCTTTTACCGGAATGCCCTATATAAAAAATAGGGACACTCTGCTTCAAGTATCCCTATCTTCTATCAATGATTTGATAGTCCATTATTCACTTTCATATTTCAGGATTTTTTGTGTTCCCCGTACCGAGGTCTAAAGCAACCACAACGGTGACTTTGTCTACAAGCACCTTTTCTTTGTGATTTTCCTCTAATCGGTTGAAACTGAAAAAGTCAACAAAGTGCGTAAATTCAAGGATTTCTAGGTATCTATCCTTTGTAGTCCTACCACAGTCTCCACATGTGTCGTCATCGGAAATTGATCAACCGCTCTCCATTTCTCAATCTGATACCCTGCTGTTTTTTCGTCTTCCTGTGCCCCTTCGCACAATATTTTCAGATCTCTTGCCAATGTTGCGGAATCGCAGCTTACATAAACAATCCTCTCCGGCTGCATCTTAAGAATCGTTTCCAACAATTCAGCGTCGCACCCTTTCCGAGGCGGATCTACGACGATCACATCCGCGTGTGCCTTTTCTCCTCCGTGCTGTTCTTCATAATCTTTATAGTATTTCGGAAGGATTTCTTCAGATTTTCCCACAAAAAACTGTGCGTTTTCTATTCCGTTTAACAGTGCGTTTTCTCTTGCATCATCAATCGCAGGGGGCACGATTTCCACGCCGTAAACCTGTTTTGCCTTCTGCGCAAGAAACAAAGAAATTGTTCCGATACCGCAGTACAAATCCCAAACCGTTTCATCTCCTTTTAAGCCTGCATATTCAAGCGCCTGAGAGTATAATTTTTCCGTCTGTACCGGGTTTACTTGATAAAACGACAAAGGAGAAATCTGATATTTCACTGAGCCGATATAGTCTGTAATATATCCTTGCCCCCAAAGCACCTCAAACGTATCTCCCATAATTACGTTTGTTCGCTTTGTGTTGGGACTTGCCGTTATACTCGTCATTCCGTCAATTTTAGCAAGCTCTTCCACCAACTCTTTCTGATGCGGAAACCATTCTCCGCTTTTATCCGCTTTATCTTTATTCACAACAAAACACACCATGATTTCTTTTGTCGTAAATCCATAACGAAGCAGCACATGACGAAACAGACCCGTTCCTGTTTTTTCATCATAGGAACGGATCTTATATTTTTTCATAAAATCAAGAATGCTCTCTAAAATATGTTCATTTACCGCTGCACCGAGAATGCAGTTTGTATTTGCTATAATGTCATGTGTACGGCCTGCGTAAAATCCTGTTACGGGATTTCCTTCTTTGTCTGTTCCAAACGGAAACTGCGCCTTATTTCTATAATAAAACGGAGTTTCCATCCCAATGATCGGCTCTTTTGTACATTCCAAAAGTTCAGATGAAAAACCGCCGATCCGTTCAAGATTTCCCCTGACTTTTCTTTCTTTAAACTCAAGCTGCTTTTCATAGGACATTTCCTGAATCTGACAACCCCCGCATTTTCTTGCGAAAGGACACTTAGGTTCAACCCGGCTGTTTGACGGTTCAAGCACGTTTATCAATCGGGCATATCCGTAATTTTTCTTAGCCTTGATCACTTTAACTTCTGCAACATCTCCTATTACAGCGTCTTTTATGAACAGCGTATATCCGTCTATCTTTCCGATTCCTTCTCCGTTGACACCGATATCCGTGATTTCAACAACTACAGTATCATTTTTCTGCATACACATATCTTCCCTTTTCTTTCTGTTTTCCTGCATTTTTTGCACATCCGCATCTGCGCACATATTTCCCCACCGGAAACACCGTATAGTTACGATCTATCCGCCGCCTACAATCGGCTTTTTCTGTTTACGCTCCTGACGTTCTGCGCAAATTAGAATCGAACAATCGGTTAAATCCTAACCAGTCTGTACCTGTTTTCCCTTTAAATATTTCCGTCAAAGTCTGCATTTTTGCATCTGCATTATCCGCAAGATTCAACGCTACCGCCTCCGCAAGCGCCGGTTTTTTCGGAGAACCGTATTCCAACTCTCCGTGGTGGGCGATAATACAGTGTTTCAATTCATTTGCAAGGCGAACCGGAAAATCCGGTATTGTCCTGATTGCCTCGTCGAGCATTTCCACTCCGATCACAATATGCCCTATCAACTGTCCTTCATCTGTATAATCATTGTCCGGAAATGACGAAAGTTCCCTTGTTTTTCCGATGTCATGGCACATTGCCGCTGTCAACAGAAGATCTTTGTTTAAAATTCCATATGATCCGGCAAAATATTCGCACATCCGAAGTACGCTCAACGTATGTTCCAGCAGTCCTCCCGAAAATCCGTGGTGTACCGTTTTCGCTGCAGAATGTGACCGGAATTTTTTAATAAATTCCTGATCGTTCACAAAGAAATATTCTAACAGACTTTTCAGATACGGATTGGAAATGTGACGGATAAACTCTGTCAGCTGTTCATACATCCCGTCAACGCTTTTCTCTGTGGTAGGCATGTAATCTGCCGGGTTGTATTCCTCTTCACCGGCTTTGCGGATCTGTTTTATATTAATCTGCAGATTTCCGTTATAATTGATCACTTCTCCATATACTTCTATAAAATCTTTTTCATCATAGTCCGCAATCCCCTGCGAATTCGGGTCCCATACTTTTCCGTCAAGCGTTCCTGTCTTATCCTGCAAAAGCACGTTGTCATATGGTTTTCCGTTTCTTGTTTCAGCCGAACGTTTTCCCTTACACAGATAAATATTTCTGATTGTTTCTCCTTCATGTAACCCACTGATATATCTCATGTCTCGCTATTCCTCTTTCTATTTTTTCTTTATTTCTCTATGTTCTATTTCTTTTAATCTGTTTTCTTATTTTTTCATTCCTGCTTTTTTACTGAACTTCTTCTTTTCTTATTTTCTCATTCCTGCTTCTTACTGAACTTCTTCTTTTCTTATTTTCTCATTCCTGCTTCTTACTGAACTTCTT
>ENA-OYZA01000697-OYZA01000697.1-human-gut-metagenome-genome-assembly--contig:-NODE-697-length-12236-cov-4.535506_pt1 | contig 12236 bp, 10 predicted proteins | sample MGYA00243257_ERZ653465 | MGnify/ENA primary metagenome ERZ653465 (study PRJEB26926, sample SAMN06164939) | human gut metagenome | biome: ENVO:00009003; feature: ENVO:2100002; material: ENVO:00002003...
CTCGTGGGCTCGGAGATGTGTATAAGAGACAGCTGTGCCGTCGCGCTGACGACGCAGGGCGAAACGCTGCTCTGCGTGGACAGGCAGGGAAAGGCCCTGCGGCCCGCGATCGTCTGGCTGGACAGCCGGGCGGAGGCGCAGGCGGCGCGGCTTGCCGCCGCGCTTGACCGGCAGCGCTTTTACGAGCGCACCGGCCTGCCGGAGCTGAGCGGCGCGCTGCCGCTGGCGAAGCTGCTCTGGCTGCGGGAGCAGGAGCCGGAAAGCTGGGCGCGGACCGACAAATTCCTCCTGCTGGAGGATTATCTGATGCTCTGGCTCACGGGCCGGGCGGTCACGGAAAAATCACTGCTGACCTCCACCGGGTATTTTGACCTGCAAAGCGACGATTACTGGGACGAGGCGCTCGCGCTGGCAGAGCTTGACCGGACGCGCCTGCCGCAGGCGCTTGCGTGCGGCAGCATTGTGGGGCCGGTTCTGCCGGAGGTGGCGGAAGCGCTGGGATTGCCTGCCTCTGCCTGCGTCGTGACCGGCGCGATGGATCAGACCGCCGCGGCGCTGGCCGCAGGCTGCACCCGCCCGGGCACGCTCTGCGAGACGACGGGCACGGCCATGGTCGCCGCCGCGTTTACGGCCCATCCGCAATTTTCCGAAGACCATCATGTGACCATCTACCGCCATGCCGTGCCGGGCGCGTATTTGTATCTTCCCATCAGCAACACCATCGGCATGAGCCTGCGCTGGTTCCGCGACGAATTCTGCCGCGATCTGGACGGCGGCTATGCTGCGCTTGACCGGCTGGCGGAGCAGGTGCCGCCCGGCGCGCAGGGCGTGACATTCCTGCCGTATCTGGCCGGGTGCGTCGATCCCGACAATCTGCCGGAGGCCTCCGGCGGCTTTTACGGGCTGCGGCTGTCCAGCACAAGAGCCGCCTGCGCCCGTGCGATTCTGGAGGCAGCGGCCTTCCAGCTGCGCGATTTTCTGAATATGCTGTCTGCGCTCGGCTGCACGGCGCAGACCGTGACCTCGCTCGGCGGGGGAGCGGGGAGCGCGCTTTGGATGCAGATCAAGGCGGATGCCTGCCGCCGCCCGTTCCACACGCTCTCCACGGTGCAGGCCACGTCGCGCGGCGCGGCCATGCTGGCCGCAGGCGCGCTTGGCTGGGCGCTGCATGACGCGGAGGAGCAAACCGTCTATCAGCCGCAGGCGGAAACCGCCGATGCGTATGAAGAAGCCTACGCGGCCTACCGGCGCGTCTATGAGGCGCTGTATTTGCAGAAAGGATGAGAGACATGACACAGAAAAAACCGAAACTCGGCGTTCTGGCTCTGATGCTGGAGGACTATCTGCCGCTGTTTCCTGGCATCGACCGGGCGCAGACGGCGTATGTAAACGAGGTTCTGGACGGCCTGCGGGACGCGGCGGAGTTCGTTTTCCCGCACGCAGCCATGAACCGGGCGCAGATCGAGTCGCTCGTGGCGCAATATAATTATGAGAAGCTGGATGGAATTCTGATCCTGCTGCTGACCTATTCGCAGGGGGCGTATCTGGTGCGTGCGCTGGAGGAGAACCACCTGCCGCTGGCCCTTGCCCTCATCCAGCCGGAGCAGACCGTCCGGCCGGACTTTATCGAGTGGGACTATACGGTCAATCAGGGCATCCATGGCAGTCAGGATCAGGCGAACGTCATGACGCGCATGGGCGTCAACTGCGTCTATTACGCCGGGAACCGCTGCGACGGCTCGTTTGTGCGGTTCGTCGCGGATTTTGGCCGCGCGGCCATGACCGTGCGCGCCATGAAGCGGATGCGCATCGGCGTGATCGGCAAGCTGCCCGGCATGGGGGACGTCATTACCGACGATATGGCGATCTACCGCTTCCTGGGGCCGGAACTGGTCTATGACTCTATCGGGACCGTCCGCCGCTTCTGCGCCGAGGTCGAAGCGGGTGCGGTAAAGGCGCAGATGGAAGCGGACCGGGCCGTTTTTGAGCTTGATCCTACGCTGGACGAGCCGACGCATGCGGAGGCGGCGCGGATGTATCTGGGCCTCAGGGCCTATCTGCAGTCCGGCGGCCTGTCCGGCTATACGCTGCACTACGGCGAATGCGGCGAGGATGGCCGTTTTACGCAGCTGCCGCTGCTTGCGGCGTCAAACCTGCTGGCCGACGGCTATGGCTACGCCGCCGAGGGCGATTCGACCGCCGCCGTGCTGGTGGCGGCCATGCAGACGCTCTGCGGCGCGGCGGGCTTTACGGAAATGTACATGATGGACTTCAAGCGCGAAGCGATCCTGATGTGCCATCAGGGCGAGGGCAACTGGCGGCTCTGCCGCGCCGACCGCCGCCCGTATCTGAAAAACAGAGTCCTGTCCGAGGGCGGGCTTTCCAATCCGCCCACGCCGATCTTCACGCCGGAGCCGGGCCGCGCGTGCATCCTGTCGCTGACGCATCTGACGGCGGACCGCTTCCGGCTGGTCTGCGCGCCGGGCGAGATCCTGCCGGACGCGGATCTGCTGCACGTGGATATGCCGTATCTGTTCTTCCGGCCGGACAGCGGCGTGCGCAGCTGCGTGACGGCATGGCTCGAACAGGGCGGCACACACCACGAGGCGCTCGTCCTGGGCGACCGGCTCGACCGCATCCGCCTGTTCTGCCGCCTTTGGAATGTTGAATTTGTACAGCTGTAAGAGCATAAGGGGGAACCGATATGATCAAAAATTTCAGCCGCAGTTTAGAGTCGCTTCTGGGCGCGGAGTATACCTCTGCCGTTTGCCGCGCACGCGCGGCGCTGACCGGAGAATCGGAGCAGGCGCTTGTGAAGCTCGCGCAGGAGCCGGTCGAATTTTATCCGGATCCGTTTGCCGCGCGTCAGGAGATTCTGATGGAGCAGGTCGGGCGGCAGCTCTGCCCGCCCGCGCAGGCCGTCTCGGCAGAGCCGGGCGCGCCGACCGATAGCTTTGCCGCCGCACAGCACTATGCCCCCGCGCCGCTCAGCGCGCTCGGCTGCTTCCGCCTTGGCGAGGACGGACGGCTGTATTTTGCCGGAAAGAGCGAGCATTATCACATCCCGCTCGGCCATGGCTTCCCGGGCTACGCGCTGCTGGACAAAGCTCGCGCACTCGGCATTCCCAATGCCACGCATAATAATACGCGCGGATATATCACGCGCCTGCTCGAACGCCGCCTGATCGCCGCAGCAAACGATCTTCCCATGGACGAGCCGCTGCCGCAGACGCTTCTGCAGGCGCGGCAGCCCGGCGTTCTGAACCGCGTGCTCAATCTGGAAACGGGCTCTTTGGCAGTGGAGGCGGCGCTCAAGATGATGCTCAGCCGCTTTGACACGCTGGACGGCTCCGCGCCCGCGTATGCCGATCGCATCCCGGTGTTCCTCGTCATGGCGGATAACGACGGCGGCGTGACCGCCGGCTACCACGGCACGACCGTTCTGGCCCAGATGCTGCGCGGCCTGTGGCCGTCGCTTGCGGAAAAATGCAAAGACGCGCTGCGCGTCGAGGCCGTTGCGATCAACGACCCTGAAAGCTTCCGCAGCGCCATCGAGCGCTGGAACACGCCGCCCTATAAGACGGCGGGCTTCTGCCACGAGCTGATCATGATGAATTACAGCGGTACGCGTCTGGATCAGGCATATCTGGCCGGGGCCTACCGCCTGTGCCGCGAAACGGACACGCCCGTGCTCTGCGACGAAATCCAGTCCAGCGCATGGTATGATACGCTCTTCCTGTTCCGCAAATACGGTTTGCAGCCGGACTTCGTCTCCATCGGCAAGGGCTTCCCCGGCGGCCTGTATCCGGCCAGCCGCCTGCTGGTCAGCGGCGCGTTCGACTGCCTGAGCCAGTTCGGCGCGCTCGTCACCAACGGACAGGAAGAGCTGGCAAGCCTTGCGTATCTCGTCACGATGGAATTTGTCAGCCATAACGGCGCGCATATCGAAGCGGTCGGCAAGACCTATCACGATGCACTGCGCCAGCTTGCCGCGCGCCATCCCGCGCTTTGCAGCGGCGCGGAGGGCGACGGGCATATGAGCGCCCTGTGCTTCCATCAGGTGCCGGACGCGGCGGCCTTCGCCGCGCGGATGAACCGCGAGTTCTGCGTCGACATCAGCGCCCAGACCTACAAGGCCAACTGCCGCCCCGTCGCGCTGACAAAGCTGCCGCTGCTGGTCACGGAGCCGATGGTGGGGAAGCTGATCGCGTGGATGGAGCAGTGCCTGTCCGAAATGGAGGGCTGAGCGTGGAGAAGACCATCAAATTCGGCGTCATCGGCTGCGGGCTGATGGGCCGGGAGTTTGCAAGCGCCTCCATGCGCTGGCTGCATCTGCAGACCGACCTGCCGCGCCCGCAGATCATCGCCGCGTGCAGCCGGACGGACAAAAGCCTCGACTGGTTCCGGCGCGTGCCAGACACGCGGTATTTTTACCATGATTATCACGAGCTTCTGGAAAATCCGGAGGTCGAAGCCGTTTACTGCGCCGTGCCGCACGACCAGCACGCGCAGATCTATACCGATATCATCCGTTCCGGCAAGCATCTGCTGGCCGAAAAGCCGTTCGGGATCGATCTGCCCGCCTGCCAGCAGATCCTGAGCGCCATGCGGGAGCATCCGCAGGTCTTTGTCCGCTGTTCGAGCGAATTTCCGTATTACCCCGCCGCGCAGCAGCTCTTCCGCTGGTATCAGGAGGGCTTCTTCGGCCGCGTGATCGAGGCACGCTTCACCATCAAGCACGCGTCGGATATGGACCTGAGCAAGCCCATCAACTGGAAGCGGCAGCTGAAGACCAACGGCGCGTATGGCTGCATGGGCGACCTCGGCATCCACACCCAGCACCTGCCGTTCCGGCTCGGCTTCCGGGTCGATTCCGTGAGCGCGCAGCTGGCCAACCTCGTCCCGCAGCGGCCCTGCGGCGACGGCTTTGCGCCCTGCGAGACATATGACAACGCGATTTTGCTCTGCGGCGCGCACAATGCGGCGGGCGACCGGTTCCCGATGGTGATGGAAATGAAGCGCATGGCCCCCGGCTGCACCAATACGGTGGAATACGAGATCTACGGGCTGGACGGCTCTGCGAAATTTTCCACAGAGGACGCAAACGCCGTCTGGTACACGCGCAATCAGGGCCGGGAGCAGGCGTGGAGCCGCCTGATACTGGGGCAGAGGACGCTCTTCCCAGTCATCACCGGCGGCATTTTCGAGTTTGGCTTTTCCGACGCCATGCTGCAGATGTTCGCGGCGTTTATCGCCGAACTCTGCGGCGAACCGTGCGCGTTCGGCTGCTTCCGGCCGGACGAGGCGCTTTTGAGCCACCAGCTGCTCACCGGCGCGCTGCGGGCCTATGAAACGGGAAGCGTCGTCCGGCTTGACTGACGCGGAAGGAGGCGGTATTATGATGGACATATCTTCGGCCCCGCACGCGGCGGATGCCGAGCACCGCATGATCTACGAGCCTGCGGACGCCTTGGGCTTTACGGCGTGGACGGACTGCTTCGACTATCAGAACGGGCGGCTTGGCCTGTCCTTTAAGGAGATCCGCCGGGCGCATGACGCGGCCTTTGTGCCGCCGAGACTGGAAATGGGCGAGGCCATCGGCGCGCCTGTGTCCTATTGCTCGGCGGAATGCGGCAGTGCGGATACCGTCTCGGAGCGCGTCTATATGGCCTCCGACGACGGCGGGGAACACTGGTACGAGACGGGCAGGTGCCCGCTGGCCGAAGGCTCGTTTCTGAACGCGGGCTTTGCCGACGGGCGGCTGGTCGGGCTGGACGTGGGCCGCGTCAACGCCGCGCGCACCGGCTGGTGCGACTATATTGCCGTCCGGGAAAGCACGGACGGCGGCAGCACATGGACGGAAACGGCCCGTCTGCTGGAGGGCTGCGCCGTCTATCTCTGGCGGCTGCGCCGCCTGCGCGACGGTTCGCTTCTCGTGCTTGCCAGCTTCTACGGCACGCCATGGGGCGCAGGCTGCGAACGTGCAACGCGCAACACCATGCTTCCCGGCGAAACGTATCTCAATAAGATCCAGACCTTTTTCCTCCATAGTCCCGACGGCCGGAGCTTTTCGGGGCCGCACTATGTCCTTCCGGGCATCGGCGCGCATGAGTACGACGCGGCAGAGCTGTCTGACGGGCGGCTTCTGTTCGTGGCGGGCGACGTGCAGGGCACGCCGGTCGGGCGGCAGCTCGTCCGCCGCTCGGCGCAGGGCTTCATCAACGGGCCGCTGCTGCCCATCGGCGCGGGCGCTCCGCCAGAGCCTGCGAAAAATCCGCAGGGCGGCTTCGTCCCGGAAAGCATCGTGTGCCTGCCGGGCGATGTTCTCGTCGGTGCGCGGCGAGGTAAGCCCTTCAGCTGCTCCGGCGATCTCGGCCAGACATGGACGGTGATCGAGGGCGCGGGAAACGGACTCTATCAGCCGTGCATCCGCCTGCTGCCGGACGGACGCGCTGCGGCCTTCGGCCACTGCGGCGCGGACAGCGCGGTCGGGCAGACGCGCATGGCGATCGCCGCCGATCTGTTCCGGCTGGACGGTGCGCCTCCCGCGGGGTGTGAGATGTCTCTTGAACGCGTGCTTTCTGCGGACGGGAGCCATTACGGCAACGCATATACGGCGCGGCTGACCTGCAAGGGAAGTCCTGTCGCCGGGCGGCGGGTGACGTTCCGCGTTGTACCGTTCTGGACGGAGGACGGAGCGGTCAATACCCTTGCGCAGGAGCAGGCGCCAATCCGGCTTTCCGCCGTGACAGACGCGGACGGCCTCGCCAATGTGGCCTTTCCCGCGTTTGACGCCGTCCGGGACATTCACTTTGCCTACACCATCGACGCCTTTGCCGAAGCCGCGCCCGGACAGGCATCCTGCGTCAGCGCAAGCCGCTGTGAGCTTGCGATGACGCCTTACCGCCGCTGCCGTCACCCGTACCCGGCCTATTTTGCCGAAAACACCCTCTATCTGTCACCGGAGTTGGAAAAAGCGTTCCCGGACTGCCGCCGCAGGCTTGCGGAGGAAGCGGGACGGGATGTTCCCGCAGTTCCGGACGCGCCGCTTCGGCAGGCACTTTTGGATGCGGGCGTATTGCGGCAGACGGAGGACGGCCTCCGGTGGATCGCGCGCGTACACGGCGCGCAGGCGCTCGAGGCGGTGCTCCCACAGCCGGATGGCGACTGGTATATCTGAAATTCCGCGTATGCGCGGAACGCAAATTATAAACAGGAGAGAGCTGCTATGAAACTTGTAGTATTGGACGGTTATACGGAAAATCCCGGCGATCTGAGCTGGGCAGAGCTGGCCGCGCTTGGCGAGCTGACGGTCTATGACCGCACGTCGTATACCGAGTCCCCGCTGATCGCGGAGCGCATCGGCGATGCGGAGATCGTGGTCATGAACAAAACGCCGATCTCCCGCGCGACGATCGACGCGTGCCCGAATATCCGGCTGATCGCGGTGCTTGCGACGGGCTATAACGTTGTGGATTACAACTACGCGCGGGAAAAGGGCATCCCGGTCGTGAACGTGCCGGCCTACGGCACAGCGTCGGTCAGCCAGTATTCCATCGCCCTTCTGCTGGAGATCTGCCACCATATCGGCCATCACAGCGCGTCTGTCCATGCGGGCAATTGGGCCTCGAATCCCGACTGGTGCTATTGGGACTATCCGCTCATCGAGCTGGAGGGCAAGACTATCGGCATCATCGGCTTTGGCCGCATCGGCCAGGCGGAGGGCCGCATCGCGCGGGCGATGGGCATGCACGTTCTGGCATATGACGTCTATCCGAACGACGCCGGGCGCGCCATCGGCGCGTATGTCGATCTGGACACGCTGCTTGCGCAGGCGGACGTGGTGTCGCTGCACTGCAATCTGACGCCGGAGAACACCGGACTCATCAATAAAGAGAACATCGCGAAAATGAAGGATGGCGCGATCCTCATCAACAACGCCCGTGGCCAGCTGATCGTGGAGCAGGACGTCGCCGACGCGCTGAACAGCGGCAAGCTGGCTGCCGCCGGGCTGGATGTAGTCTACACAGAGCCGATCCGCCCGGACAATCCGCTCCTGACCGCGAAAAACTGCATCATCACGCCGCATATCTCCTGGGCCCCGAAGGAGAGCCGCCAGCGGATCATGGACGCCACGGCAGAAAACATCCGTGCCTTCCTCGCCGGAACGCCGCAGAACGTCGTCAATCGCTGAAGCGCTGAAAAACCCGCTGCCGCCTGCTCCGCAGGGACAGCGGGTTTTATGCGGCGGGGCTTTTCGCTGCGCCTGCGTGCCGTTTTGCGGCGTTGCAATATTAACAGAAATATGGTATGATGTTCCCACTTACCGGAAGGGGGAACTGCTTTGCTTTATCTGCTGCTTGCGCTGTTTACGGCGGCGATCGTCGCGGTCGATCAGCTGACAAAATATCTGGCTGCGGCCAATCTCGTGGGGAAGACCGTCACGCTCATCCCCGGCTGGCTCCAGCTGCACTACATCACGAACGACGGCATGGCGCTGAGCCTTCTGCGCGGCGCGCGGTGGCTGTTCGTGGTCATGACGGCGGTGTATCTCGCGGTCGTGATCTACGTGCTCGTGAAAAAATGGTTCAAAAAGACGCCGGAGCTGTGGTGCATCGCGGCCATCACCGGCGGCGCGATCGGCAATTTCATCGACCGCATTTCCACCGGTCTTGTCATTGACATGATCTGCATCCCGTGGTTCTCCACGTTCAACGTGGCGGATCTGTTCATCACGTTCGGCGCGCTTTTCCTTGTGATCTATATTCTGACGAAGGACAAGGAGCTGCTGGCCGACAAGCCGAAGGAGCAGAAGAAACCGCATGACGCTGACGATTGACAGAGACGGCGAACGGCTCGACAGCGCGCTCAGCCGCCTCGTGCCGGAGCTGACCCGCAGCCAGGCCCAGCGCCTGATCGAGCAGGGTGCGGTCACGCAGGCCGGAAGGCCCGTCAAAAAGAACGAAAAGCTCCCCGCCGGGACGGCGCTGGAGCTGGAAATTCCGGAGGTGCGCGAAACGCCCATCGCGGCGCAGGACATTCCTCTGGAGGTCTGCTATGAGGACGCGGACGTGATCGTCGTCAATAAGCCCAAGGGGCTTGTCGTCCACCCGGCCCCCGGTCACGCGGACGGCACGCTCGTCAACGCGCTGCTGGCCCACTGCGGCGACTCCCTGTCCGGCATCGGCGGGGAAAAGCGGCCCGGCATCGTCCACCGCATCGATAAGGACACGTCCGGCCTCATTATCGCGGCCAAGAACGACTTTGCGCACGCCGCGCTGGCCGCGCAGCTGAAGGATCACAGTCTGGCCCGGACGTATGTGTGCATCGTCTGCGGCAAGATCAAAGACGATTCCGGCACCATCGATGCGCCCATCGGCCGCCACCCGGCCGACCGCAAGAAAATGGCCGTCACGGAGAAAAATAGCCGCAGCGCCGTGACGCACTGGCGCGTATTGGAGCGATTTTCCGGCTATACGCTCGTCGAGTGCAAGCTGGAAACGGGCCGGACGCACCAGATCCGCGTCCACATGGCCTACCGCGGCCACCCGATTTTGGGCGATATGGTCTACGGCCATAAAAAGCCCGAGCTGGGGCAGGACAGCCAATGCCTGCATGCGAAGGAGCTTCGCTTCGTGCACCCGCGCACAGGACAGCCCGTAACCATCTCCTGTGAGCTGCCGGACTATTTTACCGCGCTTCTGGAAAAGCTGCGCGCAAGGGCTTGACATTCCAGTCCCGTTCTGCTACCATGATGCCATCTTCGAAATGAGGTCGTTATGATGTACGTTTCCGCCATGTTCGCGTTTCTCTTTACCTTTACTGGCTTGCAGTAAGGGTAATTTGTGATGCGCAGAAACGAAGTCAGGTTCGCAACGCGGCACAGATTACGCTGTGCCGCGTTTTTTGTTTGTATTTTCTGAAAGGATGGATATCGCTATGGAACTTTCTGATTACAGGACACAGATCGACCGGATCGACGCGGAGCTTCTGCAGCTGTTTGCCGAGCGGATGCAGACGGCTGCGGGGATCGCATCATATAAAAAAGCGCACGGCCTGCCGGTTCTGGACGCCGGGCGGGAACGCGAGAAGCTCGCGCAGATCGTAAAGGCCGCGCCGGAGGATCTGCAGGAGGAAGCCGTGAGCCTCTACCGGCTGCTGTTCTCCCTCAGCCGCAGCTATCAGCGCGATCTGCTGGATGAAAAAACGGCGCTTCCGGCGCTTCTCAAAGCGGCGCTGGAGCAGACGCCGCAGCTGTTCCCGCCCACAGCAGCCGTTGCCTGCCAGGGCGTTGAGGGCGCGTATTCGCAGCAGGCCTGCGACAAGCTCTTCCAGCACCCGAGTGTGTTTTTCTGCGCGACGTTCGACAAGGTCTTCTCCGCCATCGAGCAGGGCCTGTGCCAGTACGGCGTTCTGCCGCTGGAAAACAGCACGGCAGGCTCGGTCAACGCGGTGTATGACCTCATGCAGAAGCACAATTTCTCCATCGTCCGCAGCGTCCGCCTGCGCGTAGATCACAGTCTGCTGGCCCTGCCGGGCGTAAAGCTGTCCGAAATTCGCGAGGTTGTCTCGCACGGACAGGCGCTGGAGCAGTGCTCCGAATTTTTGAAGCAGCTGCCGAACGTGACCGTGACCCGCTGCGAAAACACGGCGGCGGCAGCCCGCATGGTCGCCGGAGCGGGACGGCGCGATCTCGCCGCCATCGCCTCGCCAGCCTGCGCGGAAATTTACGGCCTGCAGCCGCTGCAGGAGCGCGTGCAGAACGAGCACGGCAACTATACCCGCTTTATCTGCATCGCGGCAAAGCCCGAGGTCTATCCGGGCGCCGACCGGACGAGCCTTCTCGTCACGCTCTCCAACGAACCCGGCAGCCTCTATCAGGTGCTGGCCCGCATCTATGGCCGGGGCATCAACCTGACAAAGCTGGAAAGCCGCCCCATTCCCGGCTCGGACGACACGTTCCGGTTCTATTTCGATCTCGAAGCCTCCGTCTACTCACCGGAGCTGCCGAAGCTCCTCGGCGAGCTGGAATCCGTCTGCGAACACGTCTGCTATCTCGGCAGCTATTCCGAAACGGTTTGAGATGACCGGAGTCAGTCTGAACACACGAAAAGGCTCTCCCTTGCGCGCAAGGGGAGCCTTTTCGATAAAGCGCGGCTCCGACGCGTATTTGAGCAGCATCAGCGCGGCGCACAGCAGGATAAACCCGCCCGTGATCCACGCCAGCTGCCCCAGCGGCAGCGCGCCCGGCAGGCCGGAGGCCGCGTCGATCAGCTGCTGCATGAGCCACGTCACGATCAGATTCAGCGTGCCGCCCGTCAGCGCAGCGAACACCGCAAGGGCGAACATCGGGACGTTGCCCCGGAAAAACTGCGCGGTCAGCTGCCGCGCCAGCGGTTTATGCTTCATCGGGATCAAGCTCCTTCCACCATGCCAGTAATTCCGCGTCGTCCAGATCCCGCACGATCTTCCGCACGCCGTCCATGGCGGTCGCGCCCAGATCGTCGTAGATCCCGGCAGGCTCGCCGCCGCTTACGAAGCGGAGCGCGTCGCCGCGGTAATCCGGCGCGGCGTCAAACTGCGCGGCGAGCGCCCGCGCCTGCCGCAGAGAAGCGGCGGCTGCGTCCGGCTCCCCGCTGTTTTTCTGCGCACCGGCCAGACACACCAGCATCGATGCATTCACCTTGTCCAGAAAGCACGGTTTCGTTGATCTGCGGGTCCGTGTTCTGCGGTAAAAGCAGCCGCGCCTTGTCCAGCAGCGTCAGTGCCCGCCGCAGCAGCGCTTCGTCCCCCTCCACGATGCCGAACACGCGGTAAAGTCCCGCGCTTCTGTAGACGATCTCAAAGTCGTTCGGGTATTTTTGGAGCGCCTTTTCCGCCTCCGCAAGTCCCGCGCGATCCTTTTCTGTCCGGTACCGCCGCAGGCGCTCCGCCGTCGTCTGACGGCGGTTGTCCTTCACTTCATAGCCCAGCAGCACGTCGACCGACGTGTCGAACAGGTCGGCCAGCTCGACGATGATCGCCAGCTCCGGCTGGGAAAGCCCCGTCTCCCTTAATTAAAGATATTGTTGGGTAAAAAAGAAAGGTCAGTCGATTTTGCCGATGAAGCGGTAGTAGATTTCTACTTCCTGCTCACGGCTTCCGTCCTCGCCCTTGACAGCTTCGTGGACGGTTATTTTTTCAATTAGAGTGTTCAGAAGTTCGGCGGTCAGCTCCACAGGGTTGACATACTGTTT
>ENA-OYZA01000730-OYZA01000730.1-human-gut-metagenome-genome-assembly--contig:-NODE-730-length-11934-cov-8.756798_pt1 | contig 11934 bp, 9 predicted proteins | sample MGYA00243257_ERZ653465 | MGnify/ENA primary metagenome ERZ653465 (study PRJEB26926, sample SAMN06164939) | human gut metagenome | biome: ENVO:00009003; feature: ENVO:2100002; material: ENVO:00002003...
GAGGGCGGCAGCCCCACACTCAGCCCCGGCACGGACGCCGGGCGTGTATGCCCAAGGGCTTTGCAAGGACGCAAAGCCCACAAAACGTTCTTATAGGGATAGAGAATTTGCTCTATTTTTATAAATACAGACTTTTTTTACAAACTGAAACGAGCCATTTGCTTTTTTGTAAACGGCTCATTCGTTTTAATCTAAATATTGTATAAAACCTGTCTTTTCCTTATCGTCATAACCTGCCTTACGGTAGAAATTCAGCGTGCTATCGAGTTTTGAGCTTGTCATAAGTATAAGCCTGTAGCAGTTTTCAGCCTTCGCTATCTCCTTTGCCCTTTCAAGACACGCAGTAGCAAGCCCTCTGCCACGATATTCGCTGTCTGTCACTACATTCTCAACAAACGCATAAGGACGAGGCCCGTGCGTCATATTCGGCACTATTATGCAGGTACAGGTAGATACAATCTTCCCGTCCTCCTCAGCTGCTATTAAGTGATAGTCGGGATTACTCACAAGCCTTTGCCACAGTTCTTTGGTTTTGCCCTTATATTCCGGTACGCTTGTTTCGTGCAGCTGACAATAAAGGCTCATCAGCTGTTCGTATTCATCTTCATTGACTTCTCTTATCATATAGCCTCCTTTGACAAATCAATCAGATTCCGATAAAAAAAGAGTGTCACTTTCGCAACACTCTTTTTAACTTTAATTACTGCTGCTGTTCTGCAGTATCATTAGCTGTATCAGGAGCAACGGAATCACCGATATTGTTGCTATCGCTTCCGCCGATAACGTCTTCCTCGTCAACCTTGTCAGGAACGGGTCTTTCAACCATTTCCTTGTTGAGAATACCGAAGTTCGCCTTACCGTTCTTCTTGATCTTGTACATTGCATCGTCAGCCATACCGATTATCTCATCAACGTGCATCGAAGAATCCTTGATGATTGAAATACCGATACTTGCATTGACGCTGAGCTTGTCGCCGTTATCCGATGTAAAGCCTTCCTTAAGTCCCGACAGAATATCACGGGCTACTCTTGTAGGCTCGTTTGTTTCAATGTTTCTTACGCAGGCTACAAATTCGTCACCGCCGTAACGACCCGCAGTACCGAATCCCTTGATTACAAAATTGATTGTATTTGCAACGAATTTAAGCACCTGATCACCGGTAGCGTGGCTGTATTTGTCGTTGTAAATCTTGAAGTCATCAACGTCAATGAACAGAATTGCCACCTCGCTCTTGCGGACATTGATAAGCTCAATCTCATTATCAATGGTACGCTCGATGGATTCACGGTTATAAAGACCGGTAAGGCTGTCGTAGCTTGCTCTTTCCGTAAGGAGTTTTTCACTCTTCTTTGCACGGTCAATATCAACGATAACGCCGACAATCTTAGCAATGTTTCCATCTCTGTCACGGATAGTTGCAGTACGCATAAGTATCCATATATAGTCGCCGTAGATGTTCTTCCAGCGATATTCGTTGCCTTCGAATTCCTCACCCTTTGACAGCTTTTCGAGATCCTTGTGATAACGGTCGTTGTCCTCAGGATGAACCTTAACTTTAAGAAGGAAGCTGTCACCGAAGTGGTCGGAGGGGGCACGGTAGCTGAACTTCTTGTTGAAGTTATTTGAGAAGAATACATCGTTAGACTTGAAATTCCACTCAAAGATTATGTTATCCGACATTTCGATAATAGTACGGTATCTTCCTTCACTTACAACAATATCATCTATAAGATCGTTGAATGTACGGGCAATCTGACCATACTCGTTGTTTGCGATAACGTTGATTCTTGCCTCGTGGTCGCCTCTGTGTACCTTTACAAGCGTTTCTTCGATAACCTTGATAGGCTTTGTTATAATGAATACCAGTACGATTGCACCTGCTGTGAAAATAATCGCAACTAATACTATCATGCCGACAATGGCACCCATCGCTTCACCCGACAAGGTATATGCCTTATCGGTTTCTGCAATTATCGCAAGCGTCCAGTTGCCTTCTTCGCCTTCATTTATGGTAGGCATCTTTGAAGTAAAGCTGATTGTGGGAATAACACCGCTGTCTGTACCCTTGAAGTTGTCGACCTCGACAGCAGAGCCGGTCTGTGCGGCTTCCGTAAACTTGAGATAAGCGCTGTTCTTCTTGTCCGAAGTATTGCCTATGTAGCTGTCGTGCATAATCGAGCCGTTAGGATCTATCAGTACCAGCTTACTGTTGTTTGCAAACTGAGAAGAGGTTGCGAATGACTTGAGGGCAGTGTTATTGAAGAATGTTACTATATAATAGTCGCCGACTGAATACTTTACCACAAGTCGCAGGCCGTTTGCTGTTTTTCCGGGGAAGAGAGGATCGTTCTTTTCCTTGTCGCCTTCATTGAAGTTTGTATATACATCGGGAGTATAGAATGTAACCTCTCCGTCTTTTCTTGCACATATATTTTTGAGAGTACCGTACAGCACGTCATCTCTGGTAAGATCGTTAAAATCTTCGTTTGTTCCGACAACGGGTCTGAAGTCGCTCTTGTTGACAATCATAATTCTGTCGATTCTGACATTTGGATTGTCGGCAGAAGCTATATTTGAATAAATAGACAAAGCGTCTGTAGTTGTAGGATTTTTTTCCTTGTCGAAGCTCAGTATATCCGGATTGTCGGCTATCTGCTTTGCACTCGCCGAAATTATACGGAAATACTCTGATATGTTATATGTCTGATTTTCAGCCATAGATTGTGCTGTCTGCTTGTAATTCTTCATGGCAAGTTTATTCATCTCGACATCTGCGATACAAGCAAATGCAACAGACGGAATGATTACAAAGCACGCAAGTACCGTGATCAGTAAGCTCTTGATTTTCATAAAAAAATAACCAACCTTTCCCACGTCTTTTACGGTATATTCCTATCCTTTACGGACGATGGTCATACTAATTCTCAGGATATTATATCATATTTTTGTCTGATAGTAAAGCGTTTGTAGCGATTTTATTAGATTTCACTAATACAAAGCGGTTCGTTTTGTGCAAAAAAGCAAATTTGTGTAATTGCTTAACCGAAAACCGTTTCGGCGATTGAAAAAATGGTGTTTCACTTTTAATTATGCGGTGCCTTTGAATCGGCAGGTATGAAAACAGGTCTTGGCTTCCCGCTAATATTCCCCGTTCTGCTTGTTATCTGTGTTATATTCTTTATATTTCAGAGAAAACGCAGATTATCCTGACTTCTCGTATTTTTCCTTTACAAACCCCATAAAATATGTTAAAATATGAATTTGGAATACTGTTTTTATAACGTTTTAAGATAAAATGAATTTACAGGAAAATTGCGAATGAAAATTGATCAGATAAAAATGGGCTCGCTCCTCTCATATCTGTCGCTGATACTGGGTACGGTTGTTTCGCTTGTCTACACGCCTATAATGATAGAAAGGCTCGGACAAAGCGAATACGGCGTTTACTCCATAGTTCTTCCTATGGTATCGTATCTGAATCTTTTCAGCTTCGGTCTGGGCAGTGCGTACACAAGATTCTATACAAGATACAAGGAAGCGAACGACAAATACAATATGGCAAAGCTGAACGGTATGTTCCTTGTCATATACTCCCTGCTCGGCGTACTTGTGCTGATAGTCGGATTTACGATAGCCGCAAATCCCCGTCTGGCATTCGGTCAGAAGCTGACAGAAGAGGAGATAGAGCTTGCCGTAAGACTTATGTATATTATGACCGTCACAGCGGCGGTCAGCTTTCCGCTTAGCGTATTTGAATCGAATACTATGGTCAACGAGCGGTACATTTTTCTTAAACTGCTTGCCATAGTAAAGTCGGTAATCAACCCCCTGCTTATAATACCCCTTCTGATGATAGGGCTTCGCTCTGAGGCTATAGCGTATATGAGCCTTGCGTTCACGCTGTTTTCGGGCTTGCTGAATATCATATACTGCAACAAAAAGCTTGCTATACGGTTTTATTTCCGTGACTTTGATTTCAAGCTGCTCAAATCAATGTTCAAGTTTACAGGCTGGGTATTTGTCGGCATTGTGGTCGATCAGCTGAACTGGAGCGTCGATAAGCTCCTGCTTGCATGGATGCACGGCTCAAACGAGGTAGCGACCTACAACGTAGCTTCACAGCTCAACATCTACTATATGTCTATGGCTACCACGTTTTCGGGAATACTCACCCCCAGAGTTCATCAGATGGTGGCAAATAAAGTCCCCGACAAGCAGATAAGCGATCTGTTTATCCGTGTCGGACGTTTTCAGTTTACCATCCTTACAATGATTCTGTTCGGATTCGTGGCGGTAGGCTATCCCTTCGTTCTTCTGTGGGCGGGTGAAGCCAACGCAAACGCATTTGTTATTGCGCTTTTGCTGTTCATACCGACTATTCTTCCGAGTATTCAGAATCTCGGCATCGAAATTCTGCGAGCAAAAAATATGCACAAATTCCGCTCGCTTGTATATGTGCTTGTCGCCGTGCTTAATATAGTGATAAGTATACCGCTGTGCGCCCTGTTCGGCGCCGTCGGTGTGGCGATAGGTACGGCTATCCCTGTTTTTATCGGCAACGGACTTATAATGAACTGGTATTACAATAAATATATCGGACTTGATATTCCGAGATTCTGGAGGAGGATTACAGCGCTTCTTCCATCGCTTGTCGTTCCTGCGATAGCGGCGATACTGATTGCCTGCCTTGCTCACGCTTCGGGCTATCTCGGAATACTGTTCTGGGGCGTTATCTACGTTGTGATATTTATAGTATCGGTATGGCTTATAGGACTTACTCCGAGAGAAAAGGAGATTGTAACTTCTCCGCTTAAACGCATAATATATAAGATATTATCAAAGTTACTCAGATTATAAACAAGAGGTTTTGTAAATGACAAAGTTAAAGACATTCTTCCGCAGACTGTTTGCGGGCAGCTTTAAACGTATGTTCGGCTATATCGGAACGATTCATAAGGAAACGGGCAAGAACAGATTCATAATGTTCTTTGATATGATATGGTGCATTTTCCGTTATTCTGTCGGCTATATGGATTACCGTGTGTTCGGCTTTGCAAATATTAAAGGCAAAAACAGACGCACGTTTATGACAATGAACGATAATATAACCATCTCAAAGCGTTGCAATGACAGGACGTATTTTCATATATTTGATAACAAATCCGAATTCGACGAGGCGTTCAGGGAATACATCGGCAGAGATTTTCTGAATCTTGAAAAAGCAACGGCGGACGATCTGCGTGAATTCTGCAAGGGTCGTGAAACTGTATTTGCAAAGCCTGTAAATCAGTTCGGCGGCGAGGGCATAACCAAGGAAACAGTAACTCCCGACACCGATTATGAGGCGCTTTACAAGCGTCTTTGCGACAACAAGCAATATCTTGTCGAAGAAACGATAAAGCAGAATGAACAGATGGACAGGCTCAGCCCCTCGTCTATAAATACGATCCGTATGGTGACCCTTCTGCACGAAGGCAAGGTACATTTTATGTATGCTCTTGTCCGTATGAGCAACGGTACTAACTGTGTTGACAATATCTGCAGCGGCGGTATGTATGTTTCGATAGGCGCAGACGGCGTGATACACAAGAATGCCTACTGCGATGCTACCGGCGTATATTACGAGGAACACCCTTTTACACATACAAAATTCAACGGCTTTGAAATCCCTATGTTTTTCGAAGCAGTCGAAATGTGCAAAAAGGCGGCTCTTGTAGTACCGCAGGTCGGCTACATAGGCTGGGACGTTGCGATAACTCCCACAAGACCTGTTCTGGTGGAAGGAAACACCCTGCCGAGCTACGATATGTGCCAGAACTACGGTCACATCGACAATAAGACAGGAGTCAAACCCCGATTTGTCGAAATACTCGGTGAGGAATATTTCAAATAATCCGACTTTTTAAAACGGTGAGCGTACAGTGTGCGTTCACCGTTTTTTTTGTTTACCCGTCCGCCGTGAAAACCACACCCTCTCTCTTGACAAAGGGTATTCTGTATGCTATAATCGCCTTTGTTCTAAATAGAACGATTGCTTAAAAAAGGAGTTGACGATTTGTTTTTCCGGGATTACCACAGGACGATTACCTGCTATTATGAAAAGCTAACCGGTGCGGTCTGCGATAAGTACAATCTTACACAAATGGAATATGATATATTGATGTTCCTGCACAATAATCCGCAGTATAATACCGCCGCCGAAATCGTTAAGATACGCAGATCCACCAAATCGCACGTTTCCACTTCGCTTAGAATGCTCGAAGAAAAGGGACTCATAGAGAAAAGACAAAGCGAGGATAACAAAAAGTACATTGCTATTATTCTTTTGGATAAAGCGAAAACTATAGTCAATGAAGGCATAGCCGTTCAGAAGCAGTTCGCAAGGGATATACTGGACGGACTTTCCGACGAGGAAATGGATATGTGCAAGGCGGTATTCGAAAAAATTTACGAAAATGCGGAAAAACGTCTGAAACAATTTAAATGATCGGAGAAGACAGAAATGTTTAATGTTAAAAAGAGGACGCTTTTATTGATAGCTGGTATTGTGTGGCTTATTGCCGGATTCAATGTCGCAAGGCTCGGAGTATTGTCTTATCTTGTTATCGAGAGGCAATGGTTTATGTATCTGCTGTCGGTAGTTGTATTTGTCGCTTTCGGAATGATGTTTCTTAAAATGAGCGGTAAGCATACAAGAAGAATACTCGGATATGAAGACCGCCGCCCGTTCTGGCATTTCTTCGACCTTAAGGCGTATATTATTATGGCTTGTATGATGGGCGGAGGAATAGGGCTGAGAGAAGCAGGAGTATTCCCCGATGTCTTTGTGGGATTTTTCTATACCGGACTTGGCTGTGCGCTGGCATCGGCAGGAATATCTTTTATCGCAAATTTCATAAGATACGATAAACTTGTCTGAAAAGTTTTTTACAAGTAGTTTATGGGCAGGGCAGAATGTCTCGACCGGTAACAGAAGAGAAGGGTATGCGAAGATGACGAATCAGCCCGTGCATCCTGCCGAGCTTGTATATTATTAATTGAAAACTTCGACAGTGCCTTGTTGCTTCCCTATAAAAAAGATTTAAGCAGGCTAAAATTACTTGCCCGTAACATTCCGGATATAATAAGAACCCCCTTGTCGCTTGACAAGGGGGTTCGTTGTTATTTGATTTAACCGAAGATATTCAGAAGAACACCTGCGGCAACGGCAGAACCGATAACACCTGCAACGTTCGGTCCCATAGCGTGCATGAGAAGGAAGTTTGAGGGGTTTTCCTTAGAGCCGACTGTCTGCGAAACACGGGCAGCCATAGGAACAGCGGATACACCTGCTGAACCGATAAGGGGGTTTATCTTGCCGCCTGAGAGCTTGTTCATGATCTTTGCAAGTAACAGACCGCCTGCTGTACCGAAGCAGAATGCGATAAGTCCGAGTGCAACTATAATAAGCGTCTTTACTGTCAGGAAGTTTTCGGCTGTTGCTGTAGCACCTACAACCGTACCGAGCATTATAGTGATAATGTTCATCAGCTCGTTTGATGCTGTCTTTACAAGTCTGTCAACAACACCGCTCTCTCTGAAGAGGTTACCGAGCATCAGCATACCAACAAGGGGAGTAGCGTCGGGAACGATGAAAGCAACGATAAGCGTAACTGCTACAGGGAATATTATCTTTTCTCTCTTTGTAACGGGACGTAAGCTCTCCATTACAATGGCACGTTCTTTCTTTGTTGTGAGCAGCTTCATTATAGGAGGCTGGATTACGGGAACGAGCGCCATATATGAATATGCGGCAACCGCTATCGAGCCGAGTAGCTGCGGAGCCAGCTTTGAAGTAAGGAATATCGCCGTAGGTCCGTCCGCACCGCCTATGATACCTATTGAAGCGGCTTCTTTAAATGAGAAGTCGACACCTTCAATACCGGTAAGGCTGAATGCGCAGGCACCGAGGAAGGTTACGAAGATACCAAGCTGTGCAGCTGCACCGAGCAGTAAGCTCTTGGGGTTTGCTATCAGAGGACCGAAGTCTGTCATACAGCCGATACCTAAGAATATCAGCGGAGGGAATATCTGAAGCTTAACGCCGAGATACAGTATATCAAGCAGACCGCCGTTATGAAGCACCTCGCCGTAGTTGACACCGTTTTCGGCAAAGTTCGCCGCTATCGCAGGGTCAGGGCTGATACCGAACATTTCCGGGTGGAACATATTCGCACCGGGAATATTGGTAAGCATCATACCAAAGGCGATAGGCAGTAACAGCAGAGGTTCAAACTTTCTTACTATCGCAAGATACATAAGTAAGAATGAAACGGCTATCATAAATCCCTGCTGAGGGGTTATGTTACAGAAGCCCGATTTTTGTGCAAGCGCAACAAGGGCATTCCAGAAAACGTCTAAAATTTCCATCTTGTTCTCCTTTTATTTGATCTGAGCTTTAAAACGAACGGGTATTCTCGTTTACACCCGCATTGCCCCAGCTTGAACGAGGCTGTTTCTCGGCACGTTTGATTCTCTTGATTGCATAGGTCTTTCCGTCACCTGCCGTATAAGCGGCGATTGCGGCTGAAATAACAGCAATAACCTCATCGTCGTTCTCGTCCTCTTCGATAAGCTCAACAGGAGCGGGAGCCGGTGCAGGCTGAGCGACTGTCTGGTCAGGCTTAGCATCCTTTTTCTTCTTGTTTCCCAGATTGCAGAAGAAGGAAATGATGTAAAGCAGTCCTATAAGCAGTCCTAAGATCAGGAAAACAACAACCATACCGGTAATAACCGTTGCCCACATACCGCTTATGTTTTCAGCGGCTGTCTTTTCGGTGATTATCGCCATAGTACGCAGTAAATTGTCCGTCATGCATAATTCTCCATTCTTAATTGTTCTCGCAATGCAGTGCCGTTTTTTGAGCACAACGGCATAGCATAAAACTAATATAATTATACCTTATTTCAGATTTAAATTCAACGCTTTTCTTTGTAGATTTTTTAACAAATTTTCTTGATGAATTATGTGTATTTTTAGCGTAAATTTAGATAATATCACAAAAACGCAGTTGAAAGCCGTGTATCGTACTGTTAATGATGTATGAAGTGTTGCAGGAAAATCAAAAGGTGCCGCAAAAACGGCACCTCAATTCTTAATATTTATCGTTTGCGTCCTCTGTAAACTCATTTTCCGAATTTACAGCCGTGTCAAAATGCGAGATTCCTATAGCTTTCGCTTTCTTTTGTGCAGGAGCCTCCGTTTTGGCTTTTTCCGTTTTGAAGTCGGTAGATATGGCTTTTATTGCCGATTCGCTGTTTTTCTTCTTGTTTTCGGCTGTGCTTTCGTTTTTCTTTATCTGCGTATTCGCAACCGGTTTGCTTTCGTTTTTCTTTATCTGCGTACTTGCAGCAGGCTTGCTTTCATATGCCTTTTTATCTGTGATTATATCGGCAGGCATACTTTTGACAGCAGGCTTCTCGGCTTTTATATCTTTAGCATCCGCTGTGGTTTTCTTTATTTCCTGCTTGCTATTTACCGTTTTTTCCTTGTCACGCTTTGGCTCGGACGGCTTTTTAGCTTCCTGGTTATCGGCTTTTTCCGATTTTGCCGAAGCTGTTTTTTCGCTTTCGTCAGACTTGCTTGCGACTTTCAGCGGTTCTTCTGCAATTGCCTTTTTGCTTAATTTGAATTTGCTTACCATACCGTCAAGAATAGTCGCCTGTGAAGATAATTCTTCTGCCGATGCGGCACATTCTTCGCTTGTAGCGGAGTTTGTCTGTACAACAGAGGAAATCTGATCGACGCCTGCTGTTATCTGAGATATTGCCGTTGCCTGTTCTTCGCAGGCTGTTGAAATATCCTCAATCAGATCAGCCGTCTGCGTGGTGGTTTCAACGATAAGAGCGAGCGTTTGCGCCGTATCGTTTGCGATTGCTGTGCCGTCCTCTACCGCCTTGATAGAATCCCCGATAAGCGTTGTTGTATCGCTTGCCGCCTGTGCGACCTTGCCTGCAAGATTTCTTACCTCGTCCGCAACTACGGCAAAGCCCTTGCCGGCTTCTCCCGCTCTTGCCGCTTCAACGGCGGCATTGAGTGCAAGAATATTCGTCTGGAACGAAATATCGTCGATGGCTCTTATGATATTTGCTATCTGCTTTGAAGTATCGTCTATCTTGTGCATAGCCTCAAGCAGAATATTCATCTTCTCATTTCCCGAATCAACCAGCTTTGCGGCTTGCTCGGAATTCTTGGCTGCATCGCCTGCTCTTGCGGCATTGCGGTTTACCTTTTCGGATACTTCCGCAAGCGAAGCGGAAAGCTCTTCCACAGAAGCCGCCTGCCTTGTAGCACCCTCCGAAAGATTTGCGGCGGCAGATGATACCTGCTCTGCGCCGTTCGATACCTGAACGCCTGCTGTGCTGATACCGCTCATAGTCTTGTTGAGTGAGAGCATTATTCTTTCGTATGAAGCTCTCAGCTTTGCAAAATCACCGAAATAAACATCGGCGGGAGAATATGTTAGATCGCCGTTTCCGAGTGCGGCAAGCATATTGTCAAGGTCCGTGATAACTGCGTTTATCTGTGTTGTTATCTGATTCGTGCTTTCGCTGAGCTGGCTTATTTCCTTGTCGATATTTTTGCCGAAGTCGAGCGGCTCGGCATGAAGATCTCCATGTGAAAGTGTCACTATCCTGTCAGAGCAGAGTTTGACGGGCTTGATTACCTTCTTGACTATCGTGAGGATTACCAGTACCGATACGACAAAGCAGATAACAGCTACCGCAGTTCCTATACACAGCGACATTTTTATGCTGTCCGTGTATTCAGACGGGGTAGCGACAACAAGACAGCTCCATCCTTCCGTATTCGCAATAGGAGCATAGGTGACATATTTATCCACGCCGTCAAGCGTAACCTCCGCAAAGCCTTTTTCGCCTTTTATGGCATTGCTTATGCAGTCCGCTATGCCCTGATATGAGCTGTCCGCCTGCGCAAGCGTCTTGTAGTTTATGCGCTCTGTCAGCTTGGTTTCATCGGGATACGCTATTATCGTACCCGTCTGGTCTATTGCCATGGCATAGCCTGTTTCGCCTATTTCCGTCTGACCTATAACGGCTGAGAATGTGTTCATGTCAACACACGCCATAAGTACGCTTCTGAGCGTTGTATTGTCACTGTCGAACATAGGTATCGCAACGTCCATCAGAACGTGCTTCAGATCCTTTGCGGCATAAGGCTCGCCCTGTGCTGTTTTTTTGGTTTCCACGGCTTTTTTGAAGCTCTCGTTTTCCGAGTAATCAAGCGTTTCGGCATAGAAACACTTGCCGTCTGTATTCACGATCTTTACATCGGTCAGCATAGGGTTCTTTGTAAGTATCGAGAAGCACTTAGTGGAAAGAGCACCCGTATCCGTCAGATCGTCAAATCCCGAATCATACGCAATCTGCTGCAGCTCCGCAGTGATGGAACTAAGCTGATTGGAAACGGTATTCGAAGACATATCTGCAACCTCGGTCAGCTGATTTTTCAGCGACTCCTGTAAAAAGCTGTAGTTTATGCCTATATTCACACCGCCGACGATAAGGAGCGAGCCGCCTACCGCAAGGCACATCCATTTGAAGATCCTGCCTGTGAGCGATTTACGCTTTTTCTGCACCTGCTTTACACCGTCGGAGATTTTGTCAAGTTCTTTTGATATATCCTTTTTAGCTGACATTAGCTTGTCCTCCCGGATTTGTTATGTTGTATGTTATTACTAAATCATACCACATTATAAGAGTAAAGTCAAATGAATGAAGCATTTTCTACTGCAGTTTTCACAACTGCGATAAAAATTGAATTGTGGAATTGTTTATTCTGCACATATTTATCATTGCTCAGCTTGCCGCTGTTATTTAGTATGCCTGTTTATGTACTTGCTGTGCAGCTTTGAGTACATTATCTTCTGACC
>ENA-OYZA01000754-OYZA01000754.1-human-gut-metagenome-genome-assembly--contig:-NODE-754-length-11734-cov-8.054457_pt1 | contig 11734 bp, 10 predicted proteins | sample MGYA00243257_ERZ653465 | MGnify/ENA primary metagenome ERZ653465 (study PRJEB26926, sample SAMN06164939) | human gut metagenome | biome: ENVO:00009003; feature: ENVO:2100002; material: ENVO:00002003...
GCGATGCGGTAAAGGAATACACCGTAACGGCTTCTACCGATTTCAAGAGTGCCACACTCTCACGCGAGAACGACCCGCACTACTGGACCAGCCGCGACCCGATTACCGTATCGGCATGGTGGCCCCTCGACAAGGCTGACATCACACGGATGCCTGCCGTGAAGGTGGCCGAAGACCAGAGCACGCTGGCCGCGTTCCAGAGCAGCGACTTTATCTCCGCCATCGACCGGACGGTGGAATTTAACGACCCGAAGCTAGCCTTTGACCACCGCACGGCGCGCGTGGCCATCGAACTGAAGCCCGGCACAGGATTCACGAGCGTGGACGGTGCCACGGTGAGCCTCGTGAGCCTGTCCGCCGATAACGAAAATCCGACCGCCATCAACACCTACCACGCAAGCGGCAACAGCTACGAGGCACTGACCGCCCCGCAGACCGTTGCGGCAGGCGAGCCCTTCATCCAGGTGGTGCTGGGCGACGGCACCTTCTACTTCCGCCCGCAGAACGACGTCGTATTAGAGGCGGGCAACCGCTATAAATATACCGTCAAGGTGAACGCCACCGGCCTGACGCTGGCAGGCTGTGAAATCGGCAAATGGAGCGACGGCGGCGGCGAGAGCGGCGCAGCCGAGGATTTGGGCTACATCTACGACAACACCACCAACACCTACACGGTCTATAACGCAGACGGTCTGCTCGTATGGGCGGAAGCCGCACAGAACGACCTCACCATCGGCTGCACCCTGACTGCCGACATCGACCTGACGGGCAAGAAGTGGACGCCGATAGGTGATGGCGTCACTTCTGAATACGGTTACCAAGGCACCTTCGACGGACAGGGACACCGCATCACGGGGCTGGCCATCACTACGGACAATCCGAGCGGTGAGAGTGCTGCGTTGTTCGGCGGTATCGGCGGCAACGGCGAGGTGAAGAACCTGCAACTGGTGGATGTGGACTACGATGTGCGGCAAAACGGTGTGGCCGGTGGCATAGCGATGTCCAACTACGGCACCATTACCGCCTGCTCCGTAACGGGAGATATTTCTGCAACAGGAGGATATGTCGGCGGCATTGCGTCTGGCAACTCCGGTAGCATTATTGGCTGTTGGTTCGATGGAAATTTAACGTCAGGCCTTGATAATGGCGGAATCGCTGCTCCCAACTATAGCACCATCACCGCCTGCTTCTATGGCGGAAATGCCGGACAAGGAGCAACTAATCAAGGAGGAACGGCAGAAGTCACGAAGGTGGACGGCGTGACCGTGAAATGGCAGACAGCCGTAGACGGCATGAACCCCGCCCTCGCCGGCAACGACTACCAGTGGGCACTCGGCACCGACGGTCTGCCCGTTCTGCAAAAGAAACCATAACAACCCCTAAACAACACGCATCATGAAACGTAAAACAATCTATATATCCGCAGCCATCGCCCTGCTGCTCGGCCTCGCCGCCTGCACGCGGGACGAAGCGGGCTTCCTGCCGGAAGGGGCGGAAGGCACACCCATCGTCTTCACCGCCACGGGGCTGAACCCCGCGGCGACAGCCGCCGCCGGCACCCGTGCCCCCGTGGACGGGAACTGGGAGGGCGTGCAGAGCGTGGCAGTCCTGATGGACGGCACGGTGAAGGCATACAATGTGACGCCCTCCATCTCCGACAACACCAGCGCCATGCTGACCTCCGATGACCCGCACTACTGGACCAACCACACCGACCGCCTCGTCACCGCCTGGTGGCCCTACACCGAGGGCGAGACAAACCCGCCTGCCGTGAAGGTAGCTGCCGACCAAAGTGCCCGGAAGAACTTCGAGGGCAGCGACCTCATCGTGGCCGAGGAACAGACGGTGAGCTACGGCAACCCCACACTCCGCTTCACCCACCGCACGGCACGGGTGACCGTCGTTCTGACGGACTACACTGAGGAGCAGATTTTCGTGCGGCTGACAGGCCTCTCCACCGAGAATGGAAACCCGACTGTAATCGCCCCGTATTATGACAAGGGCGGCGACACCTACACCGCCCTCGTCGCCCCGCAGACGGTGGCGGCGGGCACAGCCTTCATCACCTGCAAATTCACCAACGGCAAGGTCTTCGTCTATAAGATGAAGAACGATACCGACTGGCAGGCGGGCAAGGAATATACCTACACCGTCTCCCTCGCCGCGGCAGAAGACCCGGGATACACCATAGAGGGCGACGGCAGCTACACCGTCACCACCGACGACGGGCTGAGAAATGTAGCCAAGCTGGTGAACGAAGAATGGAAGTTAGACATCAATATCACCCTGACGGCCGACATCGACCTCTCGGGCATCGACTGGACGCCGATAGGCATAGACTATAACCACCAATACACCGGCACCTTCGACGGCGGCGACCATACCATCACGGGGCTGACCGTTACGGGAAGTAACGAATATGCGGGTCTGTTCGGACGTATCGGCTCCGGCGGCACGGTGAAGAACGTGGTGCTGGAGGGCGTACAGATAACAAGCGACAACAGTTCGGGTTATGCCGGCGGCATAGCGGGATGGAGCTTTAAGGGCAAGATTGAAAACAGCTCGGTGTCGGGCAGCGTCAGCGGCAACTCCATCGCAGGTGCCGTGGTAGGCACTCAATTGGGCGGTGCCATCACCGGGTGCAGCTCCTCGGCCACAGTGAAGGGCGTGACCTTTGCCGGCGGCATAGCGGGAGAAACGAATAGTGGTGCCTCCCTGACCGCCTGCTATGCCACGGGCGACGTGACCGTTGAAAATGACGGTACAAGCAACGCCTTGGCCGGTGGTGTGGTGGGATACAACGGAGGAAGCAGTACCCTGACTGCCTGCTATGCCGCAGGCAACGTCAGCGGTAAAGGTAGCGGCACCATCCATGTAGGCGGCGCGGTGGGAAAAAACTATGGCACCCTGACCGCCTGCTACTGGAGCGGCCTCCCCGACAATGACAACGGCGGAGCCACGAAGGTGGACGGCACAACCGTCACCTGGCAGACGGCCGTCGCCGCCATGAACAACGCATTGCAGAGCGCAGGCTCAGAGTGGCAGTACGAACTCACCGGAGAATTGCCTACATTAAAAAGATAGTGAACCGTCGGGCGGGCCCCAAATCGGAGCCCGCCCTTTTTCGTACCGGCAGGCGCCCGTTCACACCGACAGCCCGAAGGAGTGGACAAAGTCGGGCCGGAAAGGGATCTCCGCATCCGGCCAATCTTCACAACTGTCGTATCCGTCAGGAGGAGACGCACATGAAAAAGCCTTGACCCCTAAACGGAATCAAGGCTCTGCTGCTTTTTGTTTTTGTGGTACCACCAGGAATCGAACTATGCGATCAAGTGACTGTATATCTTTGAATTGGATTTCGGCAAAAGGGACTGTCTCCCGCGGTTGCTCCACCGAAAAACCGCACCATTTTGCAGGGTTTCACGGGGTCGATTTCCTACTACGATGCAAAGATAACCTTTTATTTTGAGAAACAAACAGATGTCCTCCAATTTTGCTCCACCTCGAAAAGGAATCGAATCGCGGCAAAAAAGACGAATGGCAGAATCAAATAATTTTAGTCGTTTTCAGCAACATTTGTCGGTTGCCGATTCGCCATTTGGGAGCTCGGAATCCTCTAAAACCAGAGTGCCCCAAGCTCTTGTTTCGGTAAAATGCCTCCAGGTTCTCCTGTCCCAGCCGGCAGCCATTTGATGCTGCCTGCAGATACCATGCAGCCGCAGTATCCGGATCGGGAGGCGAGATCAGCCTCTCCTCGTACATGTATCCGACGTTATTCTGGGCCGTTGGGTGCCCCTGCCGGGCTGCGAGCAGATACCAGACCATCGCCTTTGCATAGTCCCGCGGAACCCCTTTGCCCTCCAGGTAACAGGTTCCCAATGCAAACCGGGCCTCGCGGTCACCCTGCTCCGCAAGTTCCTGCAGCAAACCGATCAACTCCTCGTCGTAACACTCCAACGCTTGCAGAGATCCGATCAGCAGATACTTGGCTTCGTCCATTCCGGCGGCACGCAGTCTCCGGGCCCAATATGCCGCCTTTTCGGAGTTGCGCACGGTGTAAAAGTGTTCGACCAGAAGGGACATTGCATCCCGGCTTCCCAGATCGGCTGCCTGTGAGAGGAAGTGCTCCATGCGCTCTTCGTTGCCAGTCTCGCCGTAGCAGATGCCCAGCCGACCACAGCGGAGACGGTCTTTGAAACGAATGGTGCCCGTATAGCAGAGAAGGGCCCGGTCGTATTGCTTCCGCTTGAAAAAGCGATCGCCGATCCGGCGGTACAACCACTTGGGAACATAAGGTTTGCAGCGTCTCAATGCCTCTGAGGCAAAGGTTGTGGGGTTGGTGTTGTTTTTCATTTTTGAAAGGTTTTAATGTGTTTTTCGAAATCTGAAAGTGAGAGCGTGAACCCGGCTGCGGAAGCGTGTCCGCCCCCGCCGAACCTCTGTGCGATCCGGGCGGCATTGATACCGGATCCGTTGGCGGTGTAAAGCGACAGCTTCCAGCGCAGGGGCGGAACGTGTTGCCCGACGAGATACCCGTCGACGTTGATCTCCGGATGGCGGCGATGCCATGCGGCCAACGTCTGCGAATCGCGCAGCGACGAGTTAAGAAACAGCAGCCGGTAACTGTGGCCGTCAAGCGACAGGACAACCGGCTGCACGGCACCTGCCTCACGACGGCGCAAGTGCTGTTCGTAGGCGAACATCGGCTGTCCGTAGCGGCGGAGATAGGTTTCAAGCAGCCGTTCGTCGGAGAAGACGCGCAGGTCGTAACGCTCCGGAGTGGAAAACCGACATGTAACGACCAGCTGCCAGGGGCAGGTCCGAGTCTCCCATTCAGCATCCTGCTGCCACAGGTCGTATTTGTCGGCCCACGTCACGGCAAGCGGCGCCGGTGCGTCGAAGAGGTGGTGCCAGGTGAGCCATGCGGCCGAGTGAGCCGTGTCGCGGATGCCGGCCGGATGCTCCCAACCGGTATCTCGCCATGCTTCGAGTGCGGAGATGTGGTGGTCGATCCAGACGAAATCCGATCCGAATGCACGTTGCAGATGTCGGGTAGTCTCCGGGCAGAAGGAGATGTCGACGGCATAGATTTGCGTGTGGCCATCGGGGCGCAGTTCCTGCAGGCGCCGATCCTCGCAAAGATAGCCGTGGCGGATGCATTCAAATTGGACGTCGGCATATCGCTGCCGCAAAGCATGGCGGACGATGGCCGCTGCCGTGATTCCATCCGCATCCGGATGGTAGAAAATCAACACTTTCATCTTGCATCAAATAGTTTTATGCGGCAAAGAAAAACCCCGTCTGCGCAAAAAGAATGTGCAGACGGGGCGAATTTGGCAAAAAAATCGGTCAGACCGGATGTTCGGCCCATACCGTGAGGGCTTCGGCAAACCGTCGGGCAATGGGGTCGCCGTCGTAATGCGGCAGATTGAGCATCTCGATCAATGTCTTGAATCCGATGCACCGGTGTTCATACTGCTCGCTGCGAATGGGTTGCGGCGTGGGGAGGAGGTAGACAACCTCGACCGAGCGAATTTTCGCAATGGCATCCTCTTTCAGCCGGCAGCGCTCCTTGACAAGCCGTGCGTCCGTGTATTCGATCCATCGGTCGAGTTTCTCGATCAGATACCTGTATTTGGCGCGGGCCGTGGTCGTTTCGTAGATGGCGATAAGGTCCGAAAAGACTTCGGAGAGACTTTTCTGCTGGATCTTGTGAAGGTAGAGGGCCTGCTCCGCACGGATGGAATGGTTGTCGGTCTTCAGCTCGACATAAACCATCTTGTCATCCGAAGCGACCAGGTAATCGATCCGGTCCGAGAGGTTCATGTGCTCCTGCTTGGCCGGGAACTCCGGGATGACCGTCAGCCGATCCCCCTCGGCGAAGTAGCCGCAGTAGGTGAGCAGATCCTCCAGATAGAGGGCAAAGAAGATGTCGGCCCGGCGTTCCAGCTGATAGGCGGGGAGCTGCCGCCAGTCGGTCAGCAGATCAAACAGAGTGTTCAGGTTTTTCATGGTAAGGACTATTTATAGTATTCGGATATTTTATCGACGGTCTCTTTCAGCCGTTGCTGCACCCACCGGGGCGACAGCACCTTGACATAGGCTCCGCAGGCGAGCAATTCGCCGAAGAAACGGCTCGTCGGTTGCAGCGTGAAGGTGAATTCTGTCCATCCCGCGTCGGTTTTCGTCTCCCGCTGGCTCGGATGGAGCGGCAGCGTGCGCAGGCGGTCGGCCATCAACCCGTATGCCCTCACTACGACCTCGGTCTCGGGAATGGCTTCGTACTGCCCGATGCCGTGCTGCCGGAGATATGCTTCGGCGGAGAAGGTTTCGGGGAGGATGAAGGTCTCCTCCGAAGGTTCGCACGTTTGGATACGGTCTAGCGCATAGGCCTTCAGGATTGTTTCGCTCTCCCGCAGTCCGAATACATACCAGCGGCGGTCGCTCATCTGCACGAAGTAGGGGGACAGCAGCAGCGAAAAGGCCTCCTTCCCGAATGGACGGTAGGTGATTTGCAGCCGCCGGTTTTCGCGCAGGGCGGAGAGAATCGGATGGAGCCAGCGGTCGGCCGATGGGATCTCTTCGGTAATGATTCGCTCGTTGAGCTCACGGCTTTCTGCAAGCATCAGCCGCAACGAGAGGGTTTGCCACATCCAGGCTCCCAGCGGATTGTGATCATCGAGGCGAACCGAATAGTAACGATTGCTTGTGCAGATGATCTCCACGCCGAAATCCATGGCATTGATCGCCTCCTTGTGTTGCTGAAAGGTGCGACGGGACAGAGGCACCCCGTCGGGATTCAGCGTCTCCTCCTGCTGCCACCGGCAATCAATCTCCTGCAGCGTACAGCGGTCATGCCGACGGATGGTGTCGATCAGCCACATGTAGCGGGCGTATTTGTCTTTGCGGCGAAGTGTTGTGGAACTCATGTCCGGATCTTTTTCACAAAGATAAGCGGATGCTGTGCAAAAAAAAAGTGCAGCAACTGAAAAATTCGTGTTTTCGAAAATTCCTGTATTCTTTTTCCCGGCTCGTTCGTATAGTATGATATGGAACGATTTATTTTTCTGGATTTCGACGGCGTTCTCAATTCGGGACGCTACCAACGGGAACTGCGGGCCCAGGGCGAAACGGGTCGGGATGCCTTCGGTTCCCGGTTTGATCCGCAGGCGATCGATGCTCTGCGGATGCTTCTGGAGCGAAGCGGTGCCCAACTCGTCATCACCTCTTCGTGGCGAACGGAGGGGCTTGCGGCCATGCGCAATCTTTGGCAGTGCCGTTCATTGCCGGGTGTGGTTGCCGACATCACTCCATTTTATATGTACGGTGCCTATCGCATCTCTCCGCAGGATGAACCGTTTATAGGCTTCACACCGGGTTGCCGAGGCCTTGAGATTGCCGAGTGGCTGGCCCGGCATGCGGAGTCGGATGCGTCTTATGTCATTATAGATGATGAAGAGGACTTCCTGCTGCGGCAGGCCTCCCGATGGGTCAGGGTAGATCCGGAAACAGGCCTTACAGCAGCAGACGTCAGAAAAGCGATGAGTATATTAAACTGAATACAATACAGGTAGCCATTTATTCAATCAGTTTATCAATCTTCTCCTGTTCGTATTTGACAAATTCGGTCAGTTCCCTGTTCAATTCCATTTGCTGCTGTTGAATATGACGGGCCATCTCAGTCTGGAATATGTTCAGCATCTTTTTCGCTTTCTCAATTGCAATATCTTCCTGACCGGTTATTGCTGCAATGGTTTGTTGATAGTGTGGTGCTATTTTCTGACATCTGCTTGCCATCTCTATTGTCATTTGTTGGATAGCCTTTTCAATAAGAGGATTCGATAACTCTGCACTACCAAGCATTTGGGACAGAGTAGAGACCGTACTCGACCATAAGCCATAATCCTGGTGAATCTGCTTGAGCCGTTTCAATAAGGATTTTGCCGATTTATAGTTGCCCAACCGATTAGTCTGGATTGCAAGATTCGTTTTATTATAATAATTATCGACTGTCAACATCTCCAAAACACGCCGGTCTTCTTCTGTGAAATTGTTGTTTGCCAGTTTGGACGAATATTCAAGAATATGAAAAGGATTCATGTTGCGGCATATGGTCATGATATTGGCTGCCATGTCATCCAGTTGTTGCCGGGCTTGTTGCTGTCGGAGTAGTTTAATCTGAAGTTCACGCCCCTTTTTGTTCTGCCTAATTGAAGAAAATATAGTGGCAAATGCGACAACTGTCATCAAGAAGGATGTTATAGCGCTTATTGCCGTCCAATCTATTGTGCTGAGAGATAAATCCATACTTAGGCGAGTTCGTTTGAAGATAGCGGCTATTCTGGAATTTTAAACGCGATGCCGGATGGAACCTTTTTTATAAGGTAGGTCTGAATTTTAAGTTCAGGGGCATAGGTTGTTATGTAGCAAAGATATAAAAGAATTTATAAGATATGAGTAGTAAATGGAGAAACAACATTTGACGGGATATTAACGTCTGCATTTACAACAGAGGCGTACCGATTGGCAAGATGCGATTTGCATACGAGCGCGATTCTCTGGATTACTCGATTTTACATATTCAGCAAAAACGCGGCTCAAATACAAAGTTCTTGTCCCCAATTATATTATATTGAATCTAACGACGATTTTAATCTTTCAACTCTCTTTCTTTCTCTTTTAAGAGTAATATGGAGAGATCAAACAAGAGCTTTGTATCGGCATTCAATTGATCTGCAGACGATTTGAGAGAGAGCAACATGGTGTCTACTTCTTTATAATATGAATTAATGCGTTTATCCAATTGTTCTAACTCTTGAGTAATAGATTGCTTATCATGTAGATATTCCTCTCGACGTGTTGTATCGTCCGCCTGTTTTAATATTTCAGATATAAGATGTAGTCTTTGTTGGTGATTTTCTTTTAATTGAATATCATAATGATTCTGATTTATTCTTTCTATCAAGTCTAGCTCTTCATCTAATAAACTGGATAATTTACTCCGTAAATTTACCCAGACTTTATCGTATTGAACCTCTAAGTCTGTTTTTGCACGAGGAACATCCACCTCAAACACATATCTGTATTGTAGATCCGTAGCATAAATTTGTGCTTTTTTTCGGCATACATCTTTTTTTGCCAACGAAAGATTTTGGTAATCGATACCAACCGTAATGCCCATTATATCTACGATATTGAGCAACTCCAAGTTGTTTTTGAGGCAGTCATTATATTCGTCCAGTTTCTTGACAATTCGTTGATGGATGAGTTGTTTCTCTTGTTGAAGAATGGCTTTTTCGCTATTTCTATTGCTGTAAATAATCGCCAGATAGCCAACTATTGTGGCAAAGATGCCACCGCAATAGCTTCCCCAGAAACTCAGCCACGAATCAATGGAAAGATTTGTTTTAATCCAACTCCCATAAGTCAGCGACCAGTTGATAAGGCAAGCAATCACAATACCACCAACGATAATACAGCCAATAATAACCCAATCTCTTTTTTTCATCACCTTATTTTTTGTTCCTCATACGCTGCCACAGCCGATAAGTCAGCCATGCTTAGGATGGCATATCTCATTTATTTCTGCTATTTTATCGAGCACTTTTCTGTATTGGACATTGGCTGATTCAAGATTCGATTTGATGTATGCCTTTTCATTTCGCAATCCCAATGTAATATTCAAACAATTCTGTAAAGTATCATCCAATTCCGACGGGAACGGATTTGATCTTAAAATCTTAAGACTGGGTATAACGAAACTATCTTCACACTCAAATAAATTAATTTTGGGCATATCTTTAGCTATCGTAAAATATCTCGTTCTAAGACTCACTACAATTGAATCTGATATGCCTGGATACCCGACAGGAATCTGTCGCAACAGTTTTCCATATTGATCCAAGTTCGTATTGTATGCCTCCACCAAGGCATTGTTTCTGTCCAAAAACTTCTGTATATAATTTCTGGTTTGAGAGTCAATTGAATCGAGAGCGGATATTATGCTTGTTATTTTTCGGTAGGTGTTATCCACTTTTTCCTGATTCTGTTTTTTTAGCAATTGACCCAAATAGTCGTACAGGTCTTCCTTTCCGAGTGCATCAAAGTTCCGGCTGTTTATAAATCCATAAGAGATGTTTGGAATATCAAAGCGATTGCGATTGTCGCAATAATCTGTTATGAATGTATTGAATGCTTCGATTTGATTTTCAAGATCGGCAGATTGCGCTGATAGTTCAGCAATCCATCGTTTCCCTATTTTTTCACTTCGTCTTTTATCTGCTCTGGAAGATATGGCAGTTTTGATCCAGACACCAATAAGTAAGGTAATGATAGGATAAAAAAAAGTAGCGAAGATTTTCCATGACAGTGACCAATCATCTGTTTTGTCAATCTGCTCCGTTTGCGACGGTGTTGCATCACCCGACTTTACCTCATTTGCGATAACCAATGTATTATCCTCTATGATTGAGTCCGATTTCATGGCAACAGCCGATGTTTTCAGATTCTTTTCAGACAGGGAATCACTGCGCACAACGTCTGCTGTTGCGGCATCTGCTGGCATGGTTAGAATGACCAATAAAGCAAGAAAGATGTGTCGATACATTCTTTTTGCAATTCTATGCATAGTTTTCATATTCTTCGCGGGTGATCGGGGTTTGAGGATCGACAATCAACACTTCATCGTAGGTTAAGCCATAAAGATGATAAACTATATTATCTATTTTATTTTCATATAAACAGGTGTCAATATCCTGATTAATAGATTTCTTTTTCAAAATGTTATTTACATATTCGACGATTAAACCTTGCTTGTCTGCATTGCATATAGCAATAGGGAATGTTTTTAATTCATTAATTTTAAATTGAGGGAAAATCTTTCTTGACAGCTTATTGAATGTCGTAGCAAACCACCAACTTATTAATCTAGAATTTAAAATGCCAAGTATGTATTTTATATCATATGAGTTATCTATAATTTTGATAATCATACTATTATTATAGTTAATAGCCTGATAATTAACGTATGCTGCATTTATGCAGAATGGCAGGGGATTAGGGATTTGTCGGACAAGAATCCTTTCTCCTATGAATAATTCAGCCTTTCTAGGCCTAGATAAATTTTTCCCATATTTGACATATTGGCCACTCCACCCTAATATATATCGTTTAACATCAACACCATCAAAATATTTTAACCAGGATGAATCATGTTTTATATTACTATGATACAACCTTTTATTTTTTATTTCTTCTGTACATATAGGTGTCCCTTCTCCAACTGTATATGCTTGTATACCGTTTTTCACTTCACATATAGAACATAGAGGTGTGGTATTACTGAAATTAATACATCCCGACGGCGCTGAATTATATATGATATAGTTTCTCTGTTGAAGATAGAAGTCTGCATCATTGATAGAAGTAATTTTAACATCTTTTTTATCTATCCAATCTTTACATATTACTATGTGTCTGCCAACTTTCGAGCATTGTAATATTAATGTGTCTACGCTGGCATTTTCAAAAACATTTTGGTAGTTCTGTACTATATTTATTTCACAACAATTATTTAACAGATATTTCCTCATATCCGAATTTTTCTCTAGCGATAACCAATTATTAGGTATAATATATGATAATATGCCCGAGTCATTACATAAAGACATACCTTTTTCGAAGAATATTATATATAAATTTATCTTAAATTGGGTTAATGTATATAGCCTGTCTC
>ENA-OYZA01000784-OYZA01000784.1-human-gut-metagenome-genome-assembly--contig:-NODE-784-length-11515-cov-9.027051_pt1 | contig 11515 bp, 9 predicted proteins | sample MGYA00243257_ERZ653465 | MGnify/ENA primary metagenome ERZ653465 (study PRJEB26926, sample SAMN06164939) | human gut metagenome | biome: ENVO:00009003; feature: ENVO:2100002; material: ENVO:00002003...
TCTACACTTCTAGCTTCGTCGGCAGCGTCAGATGTGTATAAGAGACAGATTTTGAATTATCCAAATCTAATGCATCAATTACAGTCACAATATTAGCCACAAAATATGAATCCACTTCAATTCCGGAAAATCTGTCAATCACCTTAACTGGCAAAAATTGAACTTGATTTTCTAAGATTTTCTGTGTCTTATTACAAAAATTTTCTGAAACTACAAACCATCTATGCGGATTAGCAAGATAATCCGTTAATACATTTCCTTCCGTAGAATCATACTCAAACACAACCCTACCCCACTGTTTTATCTCTTTTCCACTAATGGTTATGTATTCATCCATATTGCCAATACTAGCAACATCGCAATTAGCATAATTATCGTCTTGTTCATAATCATATATCAATTTATAGTAACGCATCATCAATCTCCTTCATTATTTTTTCCAGTAGTCTTTATACAACATCTCTGGATTATTGATTATTTTCTGTTTCATTTGGTCATATAATTTCAAGAATTTTGTTTTATCCCCATTTGCTATTCTATCAAATTTTTGCATATTATCAAGAACATAATCGTGGTATGCATAAGGATGTCTGCCTTGATGTGGCATCGACTGTTTGTTCCAATCACCATCTAAATCTAATCCATACTTCTTTGTTATGCTCTCAAATTGACTTGTATATTTTTTACTTTTATTCGATGCAAAATGATGTACTTGATTAGGTTTAGTTGTTGTACCACTCTTGCCTCCAGCCGGCTTCACATAATCGTTCTGTGCTTCTGCAAAATCACTTAGATAATCTTCATATTCCGGAATATCTGCTCGTTGGCTCTCAAATATATCTTCATAAAATTCACCTTCCAGATCTGCCTGTTTTTCTATTTCCGCCAGATTCGGTTCCTCTATCTTCGGCACCTCTGTTGGCACCTCTTCCGGCATCCCTTTGGCTGCCTTTGCATCTCGAATTCCCTTTACGGTATTCTTAACTGCTCCAGCCAGACACACCACATCCGCCGTCGTGGTACTGATTGCCAAAGCCTTATTATATGACTCCTCTCCCATAAGGTCTTTGAGCGGATTTATGGCATCTGTGTACTTCAATCCCTGAACAGAAATTGATACATCCTGCGTTCCCTCAAACAGTTCCGATGTTCCAAACAAAAGGGAAGATCCCCCGCTCGCAAATCCAAGCACTGTAAGCAGTGTTCCTGCTTCACAAATTGCTACCCCTAATGCGCCTGCGCCACTCATTAACGCAAAAGCACCCGTTGCTATCTTCTTCCATCCCTCCTCCCACTTTGCATCCGTGATATATGTCTCGCATGTATCCCTGCTAATCTCAGAAAGACCATTGATTGTCTCTTCATTTTGCATCATATATCCATAGATGCCAAGAATACTGTTATACAGCTCCGGATTATTTGTTATCTGCAAACAGGCTGTATTGTTCGCACCTGCCACAAAGCCATGCGCCCATACATCCTGTATCTGCTGTTCTCTTTCCGCCAGACTCGCACTAATATCCGTCACGCCGTTTATTTTCACGTTCGGCGGTGCTGTAACCGCATTATACCCCTGCGGCATCAGTCCGGTCAAATATGTCAGCGAGCTTTCTGTAAGATTCTGTAATAGCACCAGTTCATTTGCATCAAAGCTCTCCTCCGTATCAAGAAGCGCCTGTCGATACTCCCTCTCTCTGGCTTCAAATTCTTCGATACGGGTAAATGCATTTTCGAAAGATGGCATGGTCACATCTGTGAATCCACACACCCGATAATACATTTCTTTGACAATATCAAGCTCATCATCCATCCACAGATATGAGTTTCGATAAGCATTCAATACCTCGCTGATCGTATCTTCATCGATAACGGCATATGCATCCGAATCAAGCAGCGCATACGCACCCTGATACACCATCAGTATCTGCGTAAACGCCATATTTACGGCATCTGCAATCGCCTGTATACTGCTTGCAAACCCGGTTATGTAATTCCGCATAGACACGACAGTTGCCCCTGACTGGTTATCAAGCAATGCTGCAAAATGATTCACTGCCGTTGTCACATCCGTTATACTCGCCTGCAGCGCAGCAGCCTCACTTATCACATGGTTTGTAAAACCAAATATATCATAAATATCTGCTGTAAGTCCCATAGTTCCCCCTATTTATTCATATCCTCCGCCGCTTGCGCATCTACGCCCAAAAGTGCTGTATATGCATTCGTTACGCTCTGTGTCACCAACATCATGATGTTTTTCATACTATCAGATAGTTTATCCAACATTTCTAATTGTTCCTGTAATGCTTGATAGGATGGAAGACTGGTAACACCTTCCTGTTTATACTCCGTATTGACTTTATGTATATCTCCGATTGCATCTGTAACCTCCTTCATTCCCAACTGCAACGTATCTAAATCAATATGTAAACTTCCCATGATAGCTCCTCCTACAGTTTTTTTCGTAAATCTTTGTTCGCACTTACGAGCGTGTCTATCTCGTTTTGATATGTTCTTATTTGTTGATTCAAGGCTTCTATCTCTCCTTCTAACCATGTTCTTTTTTCCCGCATCTGAGTCTGCATATCTTCTACCTGTGTCTGACAGTTTTCGACATCGGTATCTATATGTCCAAACTCAAGATCCGCATAATTATACTCACTGCCCCACCATTGATGTATTTCTCCCGTATATGTGCAGATTACATGATTATAATAGGTTTGAATTCCTTCTATATTTTGTATAACGGTACTCAGATTTCCAATTGCAGAACGCAGATCATCATACTCATCCTCATACCTTGCGATTAAAGTTCTGACACCGCTCATCTGCACCTCATAGCGCTGGATTGCTCTGCGATTATCCAATATTTCCTGTTGAATCTGCTGCTTTTCTTTAGATTTTTGTGCCATATTCCACCTCTATCCTTTCTGCACAACCCGAACTCTCTCGATCTTATCGCCTTGTATCACATACGCATCATTTACATCCAGTTCTTTCTTGAATGTACGGGCAACTCCCATCGATATATCTGTCACTTTAATGTTCTTAATATTATCAAATATAATAAATGATTTTGTATCACGCACCTGCTTCAAGAGCTCGCCTGCCGAGAAGGAAATCATAGCATTTTCAACATCCGTCAACAGGAAACATCCTTTTGCTGACTTAAATGCCATACTTATCTGCCTGTATAGATCTACCATCGCTTTGTCCGTACCGATCTGCTTCATTATCTCTGGTGAATTGACTACGATTATCTGCAGACTCGCTGGTGTTTCCTGTTTCTGAAGCTTCTGCCACGCTATATTCAACAGCTCCGCTGCACCCTCTGTTGTCTGCGTATATCCACTCACATCTGACTCAAACCTCCTATACTCACCTGCTGTATCATCCATGAGATACACATCCACAGGTGCCTTGTCCTGATTCCTGAGAGCCCTGTCAAGCAAATACTCTACATATTGGTGTTTGCTGCTGTCTTTTGCTCCAACAAAAGCCAGCAGCGGTGTCTGCCCCAGATCCAATGTCCGTCTGCCTATCGTCTCAAACTCCATGCCGAGCGGAATTTCATATGATTTATAGCTTGTTCCAAACTGCTTCGCCATATATGCTTCCGTTACCTTCTGTGGTATCTCCGGAATCCCCGGTACATACATATCACCGTACTGATCATGAATCTGATCAATAAACGCCTTCATAAGCGTAATCTTCTCAAACTCTTTTTCTGCTGCAAAAGCCAGATAATACTGTATCTCATAATACATTTTATCTGCCTCAACAAGTCCTCTTCCCGCGATATCATGCAGCTTCTTGCGGCATGCCTCAAAGACCACGCCATAATCGCTGGAATCATTGCAATACAAAGCAGTTCTCTTCGAAAAGTTTGATAACAGCTTGAATCCGGCTCCTCCTGCCTGACCGGCGGTCACGACAAAAGAGATACCTGCTGCCACGCTCTCTCTGCTGATACTTATAATCTGATCCTCATAGTCCGGATAATACCCCCGAAATGCAACCCAGTTATCCAGAAAGATCACTATCTGTGGCAGCTCCGTCTGTCCGGATTCCCGATATGCACTATACGAACTTAACCCAAGCTGGGAAAAATACTTTTTTCGCACCTGCACAGTTTCCTGCATCATCTTCAGGAATCCTTTGAGACGTTGTTCATCTGTAGACGTAATAACTCCTCCAACATGATTCAATGTCTCAAAATTACGAAGAATCATAGATGCAAAATCCAGAATATACATCTGGACATCCTTTGGAGAATAACGCATTGCCAGCCCACAGATCATTGTCTGTAACAGATTCGTCTTTCCAGACTGCGCAGATCCCAATATATAGAAATTATTCTGCGAGATGTTCCACGTTTCCACATACTGCCGCTGTCTTGACGGATCATCCACCACGCCCACAGGAACAACAATATCGGTTCCCGTGTAAGAAAAGCCATCCAACGTAAATGGCAATTTCTCCGGTAAAGCAGGAAGGCAGATGTTCGGTAATCTGGATATTCCCTTTTTCTCACAAAATTCATTCACATAATTAACGATTGCTTTCAACTGCGTCTCGCCTGCATCGTCCTCGTTTGGCTTTTGCTCATATATCACAGATCTTTTTCCCGACAATGCAACACTTGTCAACGCAAACTTCTTCTGTGCAGATATCCCATCTGTTTTTGCAGTAACTCCGCTATATGCTGACTGGAACAACTGAAAAATCTCATTATTTCCCACCTGCAGATATGCCCTGCCCGGTTCCTTGATTTCTGCCGCCAATGGTGATTTCAATACTTCATTACTATCATTCTTGTTCTGCACTTTGAGACACAGTTTGAATTTCGAATTACTCCATATCTGATCACTTACTACGCCCGAAGGCTTCTGTGTTGCAAGAATCAGATGTACACCCAGACTTCGTCCGATTCGTGCAGCTGATATCAGTTCTTTCATAAATTCCGGCTGTTCACTCTTCAACTCGGCAAACTCATCTACAATCAAAATCAGATGTGGAAGAGGGATTTTGGCCTTTCCATCTTTATATGCCTTAATATAATCATCAATATGATTTACCTCTAATTTCGCAAAAAGCTCCTGCCGCTTGACAAGCTCTGCCTTGATTGATAACAGCGACCGCTCAATTTCGTTACCATCTATATTGGTGATTGCACCATTCAGATGTGGCAGATCCTTAAACTGATTTACCATTCCTCCTCCCTTAAAATCGATGATGATAAACCCAACCTCATATGGATGAAACAAGGTCGCCATGGACAAAATATATGTCTGCAGGATCTCAGATTTTCCCGATCCGGTAGTTCCCGCTACCAACCCATGCGGTCCATGATACTTTTCATGCAGATCCAAATATACGATTTCATCCCCGCTCTTAACTCCAATCGGAGCCGCCATTGTCTTATATATTTTTGAGTTTGACCAGCGGCTTTCCAGATCCAGATCATACGGACTCATAATATGTAACAGCTGAAATAATGTTATGTTTTTTGTCAGTGTATTCTCCAGATTCACCTCATCGACATACACACATGCCAGTTTCTTTGCCGCGATCTCCGCGCGTTCACGTGACACATATTCATATTCAAACGCCTGTATCTGATCACCATTGTCCGTATCCTGAATATATCCTTTGTAGAAGTCTTCCTCCAGAAAGATCCTGCTTGTACACGCAGGATTCAGGAACTCCTCATACTCCTCAAAAAACACAAAATGAAAACCGAGATCTTTTGCTTTCTCTATGTATCCTGCCACTGGATGATTGCGAAGCATAGCTGACCGGAATACCAGCACAACATACTCCTGCATCTGTTCCGTCACTCCACCCATTGATTCTCGACGGGAAAGTTCAGAATACAGAAATTCCAACGTGCTTTTTGCACTTTCGCCATCATACATAAAATTGCGCAATTTATTTTGCTCATTGTAGGTGATTGGCAGCCATCTCGCCCATGAGAACAAGGGAACATCTACTTTATCCATAATCAAAAACAGCTTGATATCCTTATAAAAATGCGAAGCTGCAAATCCTATGATCAGATTTTTCTCCATCTGATACAACTTTGTCCGGCTTCCAATGAAACCAACCGCATTCGCGGTCTTCAGGTCGAGGCATACCGGCATCGCATCAATAAACTCATATTTATCATGCATGGTTTTCGGAAAATCCTTCAGCGTATCTTCCGTGTCCACATACTCTTCTTTTTTATAATCAACCGGACAGCACGACCGCACAACACCCTTTCCGAGACAGACCTTGAGAAAGTCTTCATCCTCGCGTTTTCTTTCAAAAAGCCGATTGTCAAAATTCTCAATAAACGTCATATAATTGTTCAGCGATGGATTCATATACTCTGCGACCGTTTTCTCCCGCTCCCGCAAATGTATAATCTCATCCTCCCGATTCGTCAGATATTCCAGATATATCTTTTTTCTTCGTTCTTCTTTTTCCTGTCTTTTATTTCGTTCCTTTACAAAATTCAAGACTGTAACAGTTGTACTCACTGACATTGTTGCCGCAAAATAGATGACATACATGCCTCCACCGCCCATCATTCCGCGGAGTCCAACCATCATCAACATATTTACCAGCATCGGCATAACAGACATCAAAAAGTTCTGCTGTTCCGACTCGTCCTTGTTGTTCGGCTCCAGCACTTCAATCGTCTGATCCGGCATCGAGAACTGCTGTCGGACATTTTTTATAAACTTCGGATATTCATAATGATTTTTCTGATACTGAACAATCTCCACTTTTCTCTTCGTTATAAGCTTTGCTTTTCTCGTTGTATATATCATTCCGTCACAGATACAGAACGAATATCCCTTGATCGACAAAAACTCTCCATCCCGCACATGACAGGTATTGGCGCGTGGCATAAATCCATTTACCTCAATACCAATTGTGTTCGAGACAAATTCCGCATCGTATCCATCGATTACTTTATACAGTTTTACACAATCTTCATGTGTGTAGGGATCATCGATTCGAATTGTGCACTCTACTTGTCCACCAATAGAAAATTCAGAAATATTTTTACAGTCAATCTGAAGATCGTAATCATCACCGACTGCATCGAAACATGCGAGAAAATCAATGCTGAATACCTCCGTTCCGGTATAATCATAGCACAGAGATAAATGATCGCCTGTCTCCAGCTTTCTCACATATTCTTTCAGATTGAAATCTTTGGTCAGATATACGGTATCATTACAACTGATAATATATTCCCCATCTGCCTGCCGATCAATTCGAAAAATAAAGCCTGTCATAAAGCGATCTTTTCGAAACGCAATCTGACATGCTTTATCTGTTCCTATCGTAATACTTCCGGCAAATGAATCATCAAAATCCACTTCCTTATACATGTTATTTCCATATATCACTAATTTATGTTTCATTTGTACCCCCTGCTTTTATCTGTCAAAATGTATAATCGTACCATTGCGCAATCCGAACGATTCCAGCAGCCGGTCTCCACGCAACAGCGTTCTTGGATCTTCCGTACACATATAACATTCCGCCACATTCGACATATCAATCCCCAGATTTAATCCTTTATTTAACCCATAGATCAATTCGTTGGCTGATATATCAAGCGGAATCTCCATATCCAGCCATGTATTTCTTTTTTTATGATGAAATGCCACAATCACTGTATTTTCCATATTCGATACTCCCCTCGTATTTGGAACATCTATTCCATGCACAATATAGTTCTGTCAAACAACTGTGAATTTTTCGTCATTTCCAGATCAAGTGGTGCATTATACTCTTCGATAAATTCACTGAACTCATATTTCTGAAGAAGCTGTGCGCCAGAGAGAAAATCCGGTTGATTATATTTGTAACGGTTACACAAAATCAAAATATTCCTGTCAAAATCCAGCATATTGGAAAGCAACGCTTCCAGCTTTCCTACCGCGATCTTATCCTGCGTTGTCAAGAGTACTTTCCAATCACAATTCTTCAGAAAAACCAGCTTGTCTGCCTCCAGCTCGGAAGATAACTCCACCACAATATAGTCATAGATATTTTTGTCTCGCAGATAATCTACAATCTGGGAATATACTGAAAACTTCATCTGATAAGAAACCGGAAGATTCTTGAATGGCGGCAAAAAATCAAATCCTTCATTTTTGATTTCGTCCTGTATAATTTTTAAAGCATTTTTTATATTGATGGAACATTGATAACAAAATGCGGTTCCAAGCACGCTTGCATCATCTATATAATATGTAAAATCCTGATATGGAACGGTACTGATATAGATTACACGTTTCCCTTTTTTCATCAGTTTATGCGCCAGCGTCAATGCAGTAATCGTCTTTCCCGTTCCCCCGGATGCTGAGAACACGCCAACTACCTTTGTCCCCTTTTCCGACTCCGCCTCTGTGATCAGCCCAGAATCAATCTTCTCCAGCATACGTTTTACACTGTAATACTTATATATGTAGGCAGGATTCTCTGCATCCATCTCTTCTTCTGTCAAATAGTAAATGCTTGTCTTCGAAAAAGCCTCTGGATGCGGTAACATAATCCCATAAGGAAGTATCAGAACGTCAATCTTCTTCGGTCGCTCCAGAAACGCTTCCAGACAGCCTGCATCTGTTATAAATTCAATGCTTGCCCGTTCCTCTGTAAGCTTTGCAAGCTTAAACTCAATCGTTGCCACGTATTCCTCGTCGAATGCCGCGAATACAATACTTTTCTTTATCATATCTGCCCCCTGTTATGACACTGTGATCTTAAATTCTACATCCGCCAAAACCAGACTGTCTCCATCTTTCAGGTAATATTTCTGATCTGGTTCCAACGTATAGCCGTTGACGCTCGTTCCATTTGTACTCTCCAAATCCTGAATCATATAACTGCCATTTTCCCTGACAATCCTACAATGATTTCGACTGACTTTCGTGGAATTTGCAATCGTTCCGTCTGCTTCCTTTGATTTTCCTATGAGGAATTCCGGCTTATCAACAATAAATATCAGATTTCCTTCGGATCCGTTATGTTCTAATAGTAACGTTTTTTCTGAATCTGTATTCTCCATCGCATGTTCAACTGCCTGAATTCCGAAGTCATAAGAGATAAGTGCATGCAATACCTCTGCATCTGTCTTCGTCTGATCCATTACCACATAATACAGTTCCGTCTGTCTGTCAGGCATATTTACAAAAATCTGATTGAAGATCATGAGCATTGTATTCCGAAATAAATAACTCCATGTGCATGCATCATGCAGATCACATTCATAATTAATAGGGAGAATGACTGCCTTGATTTCTTTATTTTTTCCGTCGTAATATAGCCGTTCAAACTTTATGTCTACAGCCTTCATCTCCAGGAAATCATTGTCATCCATTCTCTTTAACATCTGCAAAAAATGAATGCATGCTGTCACAAGTTCTGCGCTGCTGATTTCTCCCATCGCTTCCGTGAACCGACGGTATCCCTCTACACCATACAACAACTGTACTTTCTGATTATGTAGTACCTGTACCATCGGAATGTGATGTTCTTCCAATTTATTTACAACCTTCATCCCGAGCATAAATAACGCATCCTGCGCTTCAAATGTATACGCGAGATGATCTGCATAACAACTGACTATCATCTTTTTACTGTTTACCCCTTGTACTCAAATTCTTCTTCCGCCAGACGAATGATATTACCAGGATCCAGCTTCATATAACGCCCCGGCATAACTCGTATGTCGTTCACATATGTTCCATTTGTCGTATCCAGATCCTGAATATAATATCCATCTTCAAACTTCATAATACACGCGTGTTTTCGACTGATACTATAGCTGCGCGTAATACAGTAATCGACAGAATCTGCGGCGGATCCGATAATGTAACTGTTCTGGTTCACCACAAACGTCTCGCCTGTTTTATACCGGACGATCGTTGGGTATCGAACCGCTGTATCGTTGAGCGGCTGACCGTGCTCGTCCATATCTATACCTAACACACTTGTTTCTCCTATTTCCTCCGGTGAAGACTGACCTGCCTCCTGCAGGCTTCTGTTCAAAGGAAGATTCTCATGATTTGTTACAAATCCCGGCGTAATCCTTCCACTGATTTTCAACGCTTCCTTGGCCAATACCGCCTGATTCCCCTGTTCCTCTGATAATTTCTTACATCTTTTACACTGCACAGCCAACAAAATCGCCAACGTGACAACGGCGATAAAAAGTACGCCACATGCGATGGTTGCTATAATGATCACCGTCTTTACCGGCAATTCCGCTTTCTTCAGATTATCTATACTGTCCTGCAGCGTGACAGTCGCCGCATCTACCGCATCCTGTGTATAGTTATCAACCTCCTGCGCCTGTACCTTCTGGTACAACTCTGTCGCCTGATTATAAGCGTCTTCACATACCTTCCATGATTCAGGTGCATATTTATCTGCATCTAATCCCTCGTATGCCGCGATCACCTCTTCCAGTTTGGATGTGTCTACAACTATCTCCGGATTATACTGAATCCCAAGGACAGTCAGCACATCGATTACCTCGTCGATCTGAAGTGCATATGTCTCCTCCGGATTTCCCTTGTTTATCGTGCTTACAATACCAATTGCTTCCCCTTCTTCATTTAACAGGGGAAATCCTCTGGTTATCGGCTGGCTTGCGGTGTATCTGTAATAATGCGCATCATTGATTTCCGACCAGTCCTCAATCGTACAGTCTATCTGCTGCATATCCGCATCATATGCATGTACAACCTGTCCTTTCTTTGTCTTCGTACTATCCTCGCACAATCGAATCCCCATGCAGGATGCAATCTTTGTCGATGGCTGCAATATTGCAAAATTAAGTCCTTCACTGCTATTTACTATGGATAATTCCACAATCACATCATTTTTCAACACAAGCTCGATCACAGTATTCACCTTGTCAGGTGTCACCCCATGTGCCGCAGCCACCGCATTTTTCTCTTCTTCATTCAATATCACAGTATCGCAACAGGATATAAGATATGTACTTTCATCATCCCCTATAAAAAATGCATACCCGGTTTTAATCACATCCTTCGCGCCGCTATCCGCACAATACATCAGCCGAATTGATGCAATCCCCTTCTTCTCATCATACTTACCTGGTGCTTCTACATTCACTGCATCCGTGGCAGTTGCCTCTGCTCCCACAGGCTCTCCTTCCGGCATCTCCGCCGCCCGTACATTCCCCCGAAGCAACACGCAGACCAGAAGTATACTAATGAATGTGAAAATCGCCCTTCTTCCTTTATATATGCTATGCTTTTTGTAATGTGTCATTTGTGTTCTCCTTGTTTCATTTCTTCAAGTTTTTCCTCAAATTCCTCTTTTGTAAGCGATGCATCTGAATTATCGTTCGTTATATGCAGCTCAAACATAACTTCTCCAGTTGACTGATATATAAACTTTAGTGTTAGTTTGCGTTCATCATGCGGAATTCCGGCATATGCCTGAATTAGCATACATCCTCCTGTCAATGTCACATGTG
>ENA-OYZA01000801-OYZA01000801.1-human-gut-metagenome-genome-assembly--contig:-NODE-801-length-11406-cov-8.693595_pt1 | contig 11406 bp, 9 predicted proteins | sample MGYA00243257_ERZ653465 | MGnify/ENA primary metagenome ERZ653465 (study PRJEB26926, sample SAMN06164939) | human gut metagenome | biome: ENVO:00009003; feature: ENVO:2100002; material: ENVO:00002003...
TCTAGCTTCGTCGGCAGCGTCAGATGTGTATAAGAGACAGATGATAGTACATATAAATTGAAATTGATTTCAATAAATTCGACAAATTCTCTCATGGATTTGCAAAAAAATTACTTTTTCTTTCAGAAAAGCATTGAAATTTACATTTGCTGATAGTATACTGAATTTAGCGATATAATTTGATGGAGGATTATTATGGATCATATTGCTCATATAAAAAATACAGGCGGCTTAGATAATGAAAGTGTTACCGAAGAAACAGTCAGCGAGCATTGTAAGAAAACTGCTTTGTTGGCTCGTAGTTATTCAGCCCCGTTCAATATGGAAAGTACAGTTTTCGTTTCTGCTTTATTACACGATATGGGAAAGTTAAATAACGATTTCGACGGATATATAAAGCAAGAGAACGGCATTAAAAGAGGCGAAATCGATCACAGCTATGCGGGAGCAAAATTTCTTTTGGAACTGGTTTCAAACGATGATGATAAATATAAAAAAGAAGTCGCAAGATTAATTGCGAGAATCATCATTTCTCATCACGGGTTGAATGACTGGTACACACGGAACAATGATGATTATTTTGATTACAGATGCAGTAAAAATGAACGTTATGACGAAATCAAGAGCAACATAAGCGAGCTTATCTCTGATAGCAAACTTGATGAGTTGCTTAATAAAGCGGCTGATGAATATCGCAGAATTTTTGAAAAGATGAAAGAAATCTGCTGTGCCAAAGACAGAAAACAATATTTCACAACATTAGCTTTTTATCACGGATTGTTGGAAAGACTGACCGAGTCCTGCCTCATTGACGCTGACAGGACGGCGACAGCTGAATTTATGGAAGGTATTGGAATTACCGAACCGTCTGAAGATGAAATACGGCGTAATTGGCTTGATATGAAACAGCGTTTGGATAACAAGCTGAGTAAATTTTCCGGAAGCGACAGTTTAATATCAAAACTGCGAATGAACATTTCGGACAGATGCTGTGCATTTGCCAAAAATGATGTAGGTATAGCTCAGCTTATTGTTCCTACAGGTGGCGGAAAAACGCTTTCGGCATTGCGTTTTGCGATTGAATATGCTGTTGAGCATAAAAAGGAACGCATTTTTTACATTTCTCCGTTTATGTCCATACTTGAGCAGAATGGAGATGTAATCCGTGAGATAGCGGGAGATGATAACTACCTTGAGCATCACTCCGATATGTATTGCAAAATTATTGATAATAAGCATAAGAGTAAAGAAGAAGTCAATGATGAGCTTGAGGACTATGAGCTGCGTTGCAGGCATTGGGATAAACAGGTTATTTGCACTACTATGGTGCAGTTCTTTGATACATTATTCTCGTCCAGGACCGAAGCTCTGAGAAGGATGCACAGATTTACTGATTCGGTAATCATAATTGATGAAGTGCAATCAATACCGATAAGGTGCGTATATTTGTTTAATCTTGCTATGAATTTTCTTTCCGAATTTATGGGATGCACGATAGTGTTATGTTCCGCAACACAACCTACATTTGAACAGTGCAAATATCCTATAATGCTTGACAAAGATAGCTCGATGACAGGGGATTATACAAAGGATTTTGAAGATTTTAAAAGAACTGAAGTTGTATCGTTGCTGAATAATCAGGGAAATACTTATGAAGAAGCTGCGGTAATATGTATGGACAAGTACCGTGAGAACGGGAATCTTCTGTTTGTAGTAAACACTAAAACTGCGGCGGCAGAAATATTCAGGAATGTAACGCAACTTAATGACGAAGAAGAAATCAAGGCGAAAGTGGTTCACCTCAGCACAAATATGTGTCCGGCACACAGACGCAAGGCAATTGATGATATACGCCGTATGCTTGATAATAATGAACGTGTGATATGCATAACGACACAGCTTATAGAGGCAGGGGTCGATATCAGCTTTAAATGTGTAATACGTTCAAGTGCAGGTCTTGATAACATAGCTCAGGCGGCAGGTAGATGTAACAGAAACGGTGAAGATGATCGCAGGAATGTATACATAATCAAACTGAAGGATGAATATATCGAAAAGCTCGGAAAACTTAAAGAGGCACAGCGCCAATGCGGTTTGATAGTACGAAAATACGGATGTGAGCAACTGTTGTCGGTTGATATTATGAAAAGATATTTTCGTGATTACTATGAAGATTGTGCCTGTGACAGTAAAGGTGATATGCTTGAATATCAAATCAGAAATTCAAATTACAGCCTTCTTGATCTGCTGTCTTGCAATATAATTTTCAGTAATGATAAAGGAAATTGGAGGTCAAGGCAGGCGTTCAAAACAGCAGGCGATAACTTCAGAATGATAGATAATAACACTATTGATATAATAGTGCCGTATAATGAAGAGGCAAGCGGAATAATCGAAGCTCTTAACGGTGAAACAACTATATCGCAGGCTCTTGAGCTTCAGCGTAAAGCACAGCAGTACATTGTAAATGTATACGATTATACATTTAAAAAGCTTGCTGAAAACGATGCTTTAAACGAGATCAAGGTAAGGCGGGATGAAAAAGTGTATATCTATGCGTTGAAAAAAGAGTTTTACAATAACGCTACAGGGCTAAGTACAGAGGGCAAACCTCAGGAAGCAATGTTCGTCTGAGCTTGCTTCAAATATCGGATATATACAACACGATGTGTGACCTGTCTGTTAGAACAGGCTGACATAAATTTTAAAATGCAAAATACGGGTAAAAGCGAAAGCACAAGCCCGAAAATAAAGGAGGTAAGAATTTTGAGCAAAACCGAACACGATAATATTGTCGAGTTCAAGGTGAGCGGAGATTTAGCACTGTTTGCAGACGTGCTGACACGTCCTGGCGGAGAAAAATTCAGTTATCCCATACCTACTTATGAGGCGTTGAAAGGCATACTAATGAGCGTATACTGGAAGCCGACTATCATATGGGTGATAGACGAGTGCAGGGTGATGAATAAGATCTCTATGGAACGTAAGGGCATCCGTCCGATTAAATACGGCGGAGGCAACGACCTTTCGTATTACACCTATCTTAAAGATGTGGAGTACAGGGTAAGAGCTCACTTTGAATGGAATGACAACCGTCCGGAGCTTGAAAAAGACCGGAACGAAAACAAGCATCATAACATTGCAAAACGCATGATACAGCGTGGCGGAAGGCGTGATATTTTCCTCGGTACAAGAGAATGTATGGGGTATGTCGAGCCTTGCAGCTATGATGAAGGTGTAAGCTATTATCAGGGTACTGAAATTCCGTATGGCTTTATGTATCATGGCATTACTTATGCAGACGAAGCTGAGAGGGAAGAAGACAAGGGCAAACTTACCGTCAGATTCTGGCGGCCTGTTATGAAAGACGGGGTTATAAAGTTTGATCATCCGAATGATATTCCCGAATCTCAGAAAAGGCATATCCGTGATATGAAAATAAAGCCGTTTGATAAGGATCTTGATAATTTCAGCGGACTTGAAGAATTCGACTATATAGGCGGGGGTGATGATATTGAGTTGGACTGATGAATTGATGAGAGCATATGACATTCTGAATTCAACGAATGACCGAAATTTACTTCCGCTTTGTCATTCGACGCAGAATGCACAAATTACAATAGATATCAATTCAGATGGAACTATACCGTCAATAGGATTTGCAGAAAAAGTCGAAAAAGAAGATGCTGTTACAATAATTCCCGTAACAGAGGATTCATCGTCCAGAGGAGCAGGTATCAATCCGCATCCGCTTGCAGATAAACTGATATATATTGCAGGCGATTATCCTAAGTATGCAGACGTCAAAAAAAGCGACAACAGCGATTATTATAATGCGTATATCGAAAATCTGAAAAAATGGTGCGAGTCAGGCTCTGCACCGCAGGAAGTAAAGGCTGTATACACTTATCTTTCCAAAGGCACTATAATTGCCGATCTGATTGACGCAGGGATATTCACTTTGAATGAAAAAGGCAAATTATCCGATGAAAAGATAGCCAATACCGATCCCGCAGATTGCTTTGTGAGATTCAGCGTTGACGGAAAAAAGCTATGGAAAGACGAGAGCTTGTATCAGGCGTATATAGCGTATGTCTGCGGCGATTGTGCAACTTCGGATATTTGCTATGCTACAGGCGAACATGGCGGTATAACATATAAGCATCCGTCTAAAATACGAAATACCGGCGATAAGGCAAAGCTGTTTTCCACAAACGATGAAAGCGGTTTTTCATATAGAGGAAGATTTGCGGATAAAACTCAGGCTACCGCAATCAGCTTTGACTACTCGCAGAAGTTACATAATGCGCTTAAATGCCTGATAAAAAAACAAGGCTATATTGTAGACGGTCTGTGCATTCTGGTATGGGAAAATAATCTTGAAGAAATTCAAAAGCCTTTTGAGGGATGCAGTTTTGATGACGATGAAGATGGCTATATTCCTGAAAGCAACACCGGCGAAATAAACAAAACGCTTACGATAGCTTCTATTACGGGTACCAAAAACAAATACAAAAGCGATTCTAAAACTCTTTTGATTATGTTCGACAGTGCTACAACGGGAAGACTTTCAATGACGGAATATGCTGAGGTTGCAACCTCGGATTATCTTTCTAACCTTGAAAAATGGCATAGAGATACCTCGTGGATATGCTATGGTAAACGCCGTTCTTTTTCTGTATACGAAATTGCCGCCTGTGCTTATGGCAATGAAGAAGGAAGTGTGCTTAAGCCGGGCGAAAAAACAAAAAAAGATGTTTATCAGCGACTTATTCCGTATATCGTATGCGGCGGAAGAATACCGCAGGATATAGTAAACCAACTGTTCATCAGAGCTTGCAGATACAATGCCTTTGATAATAAAAGCAACAACTGGCAAAGAGTTGTTAACTGTGCCTGCGGCATGATACGAAAAAGAATTATCGAAACAAAAGGAGAGTGTACAATGTCACTTGAAAAAGAATGCTGCGACAGAGATTATCTGTACGGCAGACTGCTTGCAGTAGCAGATTACGCGGAAGGTTCAACGTATGACGATAACGAAAACCGACCGACTAACGCAAAGCGTTTGATTGAGGCATTTTCAAATCATCCGTGCGAAACATGGAAGGTACTTTGTCTGAGTCTCAGACCGTATCTCAACAGAATGAATATCGGTAAGAGAAGTTATTTTGAGCGTATGATAAATCAGATCACAGCGATGTTCCCGTTGGATACCTACAACGATAATTCGCCGTTGTCTTCGGAATTTCTGCACGCATACAGCTGTCAGATGAATGATTTTTTCACAAAGAAAACAGACGATAACAAGGAGGAAGAATAATTATGAGCACATTAGCAAACAAGGTTGATTTTGAGGTTATTATCTCAGCAACAGACGCAAACCCCAACGGCGATCCTTTAAGCGGTAACCGTCCCAGAATAAATTCAAAGGGTCTGGGTGAGATTTCAGATGTCTGCATCAAGCGTAAGATACGCAACAGACTTCAGGATATGGGAGAAAGAATATTCGTACAGAGTGATGACAAGTGTGATGACGGATGTGACAGCTTAAGAGCAAGAGCCGATTCTTGCGATGAACTCAAAAAAGCATCTTCAGGCAAGAATACCAACAAGGATGAATACGCAAGGATCGCTTGTGAACAGTGGATAGATGTCCGCAGCTTTGGTCAGGTTTTCGCCTTTAAAGGTGATGCGGTTTCTGTTGGCGTAAGAGGTCCGGTATCAATCAGCATCGCAAAGAGCGTATCTCCTATTGAAATAATCAGTATGCAGATAACAAAGAGCGTAAACGGAGAGAGCGGTAAGAACGGTAAAGCTTCTGATACTATGGGTACAAAAAACCGTGTTGGTTTTGGTCTGTATGTATTCAAGGGCAGTATTAACTGCCAGCTTGCTGAAAAAACAGGCTTCAGCGACGAAGATGCGGAAAAGATAAAAAAGGCACTCGTAACGCTGTTTGAAAACGATTGTTCTTCCGCACGCCCCGAAGGAAGCATGCAGGTGTGCAGAGTTTACTGGTGGAAGCATGACGGTAAAACACCTAAGGTATCTTCTGCAAAGATACATAATGCTGTTCAGATAAAGGAAAAGGCTGAGCTTAAAGGAAATGAACCTAATTCTGTAGCCGATTATGATATTATACTCAACAATCCCGAGGGTGCAGTACAGCCTGAGATAATTGACAATATTTAATGAGCTACAGTGAAGATGAATATCTGATGATTTCCGGCATACAGCATTTTGTGTTTTGCAAACGACAATGGGCATTATTGCATATTGAACAACAATGGAACGAAAACTACCTCACGGTTGACGGCAACATTCTTCATCGTAATGCACACGACGGAGATTTTACCGAAATGCGAAGAGATGTTATTGTTACCAGAAGTATGCCGGTTTCTTCATCGGAATACGGTATCAGCGGTGAATGCGATATAGTTGAATTCCATAGGTCAAAAGACGGAATATGTCTTTTTGGCAGAGAAGGGAAGTACAGCGTTATCCCCGTAGAATATAAAAGGGGAAGACCTATTGACAGCGACTGTAACGATCTTCAGCTTATCGCACAGGCTGTTTGCCTTGAAGAAATGCTGTGCTGCAGCATACCGTACGGATATATGTTTTACGGACTGATAAGACGCAGGGTGAAAGTTGAGTTCACCGATGAACTAAGAGTAAGACTTTCGTCTGTGTTAAACGAAATGCACAGGCTGTATAAGGCACACCATACACCTGTTGTGAAAAAGAGCAGGAGCTGTAATGCTTGTTCGATGAACAATTTGTGTTTACCGTCGGCAACATCTTCGTCAGCATCGGAGTATATTAAAAATCGCTTGAAAGGGGACAGTATATGAGAAAGCTCAGAAATACGCTTTATGTAATCACGCCGGACAAATATCTGTCCCTTGACGGCGAAAATATAGTAATGCACAGCAAAGACGATACGCAAACACGTCTTCCTTTGCATAATGTCGAGGATATTGTGATATTCGGCGGCAGGGGAGCCAGTCCTGCATTGATGAATAAATGCACTGAAGATAATATCGGGCTTACATTTATGAGCCGCAGCGGAAAATTTCTTGCAAGAGCAGAGGGAGCAATCAGCGGAAATGTGTATCTGCGACGTGAACAGTTCAGAATAGCGGATGATGAGGCGAGAAGTCTTTCTGTAGCAAAGAATTTTATTATCGGAAAACTGTTTAACAGCCGCTATGTTATCGAAAGAGCAGTAAGAGATCATTCTTTACAAGTTGATGTCGACAAACTGAAAAACCGTTCCGACCTTCTTTCACAGGCTATAATCAAGTGTCAGAGCGTTTCTGATATTGATACTTTGCGTGGAATCGAGGGAGAATCTGCACAGCTCTACTTTTCGGTTTTTGACGAATTTATACTTCAGCAGAAAGATGAGTTCCGTTTCGTAACAAGAAGTAAACGACCGCCACTTGATAACGTCAATGCTTTACTGTCTTTTTCGTATTCTGTTGCAACCGGTATGTGTACCTCTGCACTTGAAACTGTAGGGCTTGATCCTTACGTTGGGTTTATGCACACAGACCGCCCCGGCAGACGGTCGCTTGCACTTGATCTTGTGGAAGAATTCCGAGCGATAATGTGCGACAGATTTGTTATAAGTCTTATCAACAAGCGTATTATAAATAACGGTGATTTTGAAAAGAGGGAAGATGGCGCAGTATTATTAAGCGAAGATGGCAGAAAGGTCTTTTTGACACATTGGCAGAACAGAAAACAGGATGTTGTTATGCATCCGTTTTTAAAAGAAAAGGTTGAATGGGGTCTGCTTCCTTATATACAGGCACTTCTGCTTTCAAGATATATCCGAGGCGATCTTGATGAATATCCTATGTTGCTCTGGAGGTAGTTATGCTTCTGCTAATAACTTATGATGTCAACACCGAAACATCGGCCGGGAAAAGTCGACTTAGAAAAGTTGCAAAACAATGTATTAATTACGGTATCAGAGTTCAGAATTCGGTTTTCGAATGTGTTGTTGATGCAACTCAGGCACACGAACTGAAATTTAAACTCAAGGAACTTATTGATACAGAAAAAGACAGTCTTAGATTCTATAATCTTGGCGATAAATATACAAATCGTATTGAGCATTACGGAGCTAAGTCTGCAATCAAGGTTGAAGAACCTTTGATTTTTTGAATTTGTGCGAATGTGTAGTGCGCAGAATTTTCTGCAGACATTCGCACACGATAATTTACTTATAAAGGAAATTATCAAAACGCAAATTTAGTTTTTTATGATTTTATAGAGGAAAAATGTCCGAAATGTGATATTTAGCTTCAAAATATAGATAATCATTGTATAAATTTGCTGTCGCCCTCTTTACGAGGGCGTGGATTGAAATTTTTGTGAAAACTGTGTGATAGTTTTGTGAAAACTGTCGCCCTCTTTACGAGGGCGTGGATTGAAATGTCTTTAGTTTTTACCATTGTTTTTCACCTCAACTGTCGCCCTCTTTACGAGGGCGTGGATTGAAATGTCATATTCCCCGATAAAGTGATACATGTACCAAGTCGCCCTCTTTACGAGGGCGTGGATTGAAATGTAACACATCTTTTGGTAATAAAATCTTTTATGCGTCGCCCTCTTTACGAGGGCGTGGATTGAAATCTGCGTCACTAACGTTCCGTCGCTCTGCGGCTTATGTCGCCCTCTTTACGAGGGCGTGGATTGAAATACCTGCGCTCTAAACCAGTCCATATTTTTACCATGTCGCCCTCTTTACGAGGGCGTGGATTGAAATCCTGACGGGGAATGTTATGGCGGGAATGAGCGAGTGTCGCCCTCTTTACGAGGGCGTGGATTGAAATGTGTTGCAATTGCGCCTGACTTGCTTCTGACATGGTCGCCCTCTTTACGAGGGCGTGGATTGAAATCATGCTTTAAATAAAACCTCGTCCGTATCCTGACGTCGCCCTCTTTACGAGGGCGTGGATTGAAATCCACATCTGACACCGTGCCAGTGTGAGCAACTGCGGTCGCCCTCTTTACGAGGGCGTGGATTGAAATATGCCAATGGTGCTTATAAAGCTGCACAGTGTATGTCGCCCTCTTTACGAGGGCGTGGATTGAAATGTTATATTTTGGCATTATTTCTTGCATTTTGGTGGTCGCCCTCTTTACGAGGGCGTGGATTGAAATACCTACCTCGCAAATCCACGCACCCTCAAGGGCTGTCGCCCTCTTTACGAGGGCGTGGATTGAAATAGATACTCGGTAATCATACCGATACGGTAATCATGTCGCCCTCTTTACGAGGGCGTGGATTGAAATAGAAATTTTTGAAAAGCTAAACTCGCATTTGGTCGGTCGCCCTCTTTACGAGGGCGTGGATTGAAATAATCACTTGCACGAAATTGTCAATCGTTGCAAGCGTCGCCCTCTTTACGAGGGCGTGGATTGAAATTTCCTCGTGTTCAAACAAATCATAGCCCGACTGATGTCGCCCTCTTTACGAGGGCGTGGATTGAAATACCGTAGTCAGTTTCCTCGACCTTTGCGCTCAGAGTCGCCCTCTTTACGAGGGCGTGGATTGAAATACCGCAAACCCAACAATGATATATTTTGTCAGTAGTCGCCCTCTTTACGAGGGCGTGGATTGAAATTTTTTTCTTGCCCTTTGCAAGACCCATCTGTGCTGTCGCCCTCTTTACGAGGGCGTGGATTGAAATCCGAATTTGTTGCAGTGGAAACAGCCGAAGTGGAAACAGTCGCCCTCTTTACGAGGGCGTGGATTGAAATGCCAATGCAACCGCAGGTGCGCTCTGAAATTGTCGGTCGCCCTCTTTACGAGGGCGTGGATTGAAATAGAAATTTTTGAAAAGCTAAACTCGCATTTGGTCGGTCGCCCTCTTTACGAGGGCGTGGATTGAAATTCCTACTGCGGCAGGAACGGTATCCGTAACCGCTGTCGCCCTCTTTACGAGGGCGTGGATTGAAATCTGAAAACTGGTACAATTACACCCGGCAGGAAGTTGTCGCCCTCTTTACGAGGGCGTGGATTGAAATCTCATACGCTAAGTATGCTAACGGTAAATATGACGTCGCCCTCTTTACGAGGGCGTGGATTGAAATGTAGCGGCACTGTAATCGCCTGTGTTCGTAGCGGGTCGCCCTCTTTACGAGGGCGTGGATTGAAATATATGCAAGCCAACATAAATTGGTTGCAACCAGTAGTCGCCCTCTTTACGAGGGCGTGGATTGAAATACAAAGGTACATTATAATATAGACAATGAAACGAGGTCGCCCTCTTTACGAGGGCGTGGATTGAAATATACTGCTGTGCCAGGGTTTTTCTTTTTGCCATGGTCGCCCTCTTTACGAGGGCGTGGATTGAAATCCACAAACACAAGCCACCGTCAAGAGCCGACTGTAGTCGCCCTCTTTACGAGGGCGTGGATTGAAATACAGCCCGAAATGGAAGCACTTGACGCTGTGCCTGTCGCCCTCTTTACGAGGGCGTGGATTGAAATCCGAACTTCAGAACGAATTTTTATCTGCGCTGATGTCGCCCTCTTTACGAGGGCGTGGATTGAAATACGCATAGTTAGTGCGGTGTCAACTTTTGGGACAGGTCGCCCTCTTTACGAGGGCGTGGATTGAAATATTGTAAGTATTTCGTTTTGGTCTGCCTTTATCAGTGTCGCCCTCTTTACGAGGGCGTGGATTGAAATGAAACTTTTTTGATTTTTGAAGAAGCACACCGAGAGTCGCCCTCTTTACGAGGGCGTGGATTGAAATTGATACCTCCTTTTTTATAGTATTATCTATGTCAGTCGCCCTCTTTACGAGGGCGTGGATTGAAATAAGTTTGTTTGAAAATAAAGCGTCTTGGAATAACGTCGCCCTCTTTACGAGGGCGTGGATTGAAATCGGATGTGAAGTCCGCTTTTTACGTGATGAACTGTCGCCCTCTTTACGAGGGCGTGGATTGAAATAGCAATTTCCTGTGCCGAACTAAAACAATCTGTAAGTCGCCCTCTTTACGAGGGCGTGGATTGAAATCGCTGTATCTTACAGCGATTATAGCTCTGAAAGTGTCGCCCTCTTTACGAGGGCGTGGATTGAAATACCGTGCCCGTCTTTTTTAAAGTGCGGCTATCAGTGTCGCCCTCTTTACGAGGGCGTGGATTGAAATACGCCTGGCGCATATACGCAATATCGCCATTTGCGTCGCCCTCTTTACGAGGGCGTGGATTGAAATTTCGGGCACATCTTCTGCCGTCATAATATCGACAAGTCGCCCTCTTTACGAGGGCGTGGATTGAAATATTATGTTCTTTTCCTTTCTCCGTTGCCCGAAGGTCGCCCTCTTTACGAGGGCGTGGATTGAAATTTTAATTGCCGATACGAGCTGATTCATTGTG
>ENA-OYZA01000806-OYZA01000806.1-human-gut-metagenome-genome-assembly--contig:-NODE-806-length-11388-cov-8.763346_pt1 | contig 11388 bp, 8 predicted proteins | sample MGYA00243257_ERZ653465 | MGnify/ENA primary metagenome ERZ653465 (study PRJEB26926, sample SAMN06164939) | human gut metagenome | biome: ENVO:00009003; feature: ENVO:2100002; material: ENVO:00002003...
GCCGAGGCCAACCGGGCCATGCAGCGGCAGGTGCAGGGCTTCTACGCCGCTCCGCCCCGCAATGCCGAGGTCGAAGCCCTGAAGGAGCAGGTCGCGGTCCTACAGTCGCAGCTCGACGCCGGGCGCCGGCAGCCCGACCCTTTGGCGCTGGCCGAGGAGCAGTACAAGTTGGCGCAGAAGTATCTCGGCGGCGGGACGGCCGTGGACGAAGAGGCCGGGCCGACGAAGCAGCGGCGGAATTCGCGCTTGTCCGTGATGCGGCCCGTTCGGGAAGGCGAGGTCGAAGCCTCGACGCTCGATCCGCGGGCGGATTTCACCGTCGAGCGCAACCTCGGATTTCTCACGGCGGCAGGTGGCATCACGCATGCCGATATTCCGACCGTCAGGGCCTGCGTCGCCGCAACGCAGGTGATCCGTGCCGGGAGCACCGTGCGTCTACGGCTTCTGGAGCCCGTGCGCATCGACGGCACAGTAATTCCCCGCAACACGCCGGTATACGGCACAGCCACGATCTCCGGGATGCGCCTGCAACTCGTGGTGTCGTCCGTAGAATACGGCGGGCAGATTTTCGCCGTAGAAGCCTCGGCATACGATCTCGACGGCCAGCCGGGGCTCAATGTCCCCAACTCCCGCGAACGCACGGCCCTCAAGGAGGCGCTGGCGTCCGTCGGGCAGACAGCCGGAACGAGCGTCAACGTCACCCGTTCGGCCGGGCAGCAGGTGTTGTCGACCGTGGCGCAGGGCGGGTTGCAGGCGTCGTCCCGATATATTGCCGAGAAGCTCCGCGAGGTGAAGATCACCCTCAAAGCCAACCACCAACTGTTACTGATTTCAAAAGAGCAATAGACTATGAAACGAGACTTGATTTATCTGACACTTATCGCCGCCCTGATGACGGCGGCGCAGGTTACGGCGCAAACGGCGCCGGAAGCGCCTGCGGAGATTCGGCCCCTGCGCATCGAAGCGGGATTTTCGAAGACCGTGCATATCCTTTTCCCCTCGCCCGTGACCTACATCGACATCGGATCGATGGATATCATCGCCGGGAAGGCCGACGGGGCCGGGAACGTCGTGCGCGTGAAAGCAGCCGTGCGGAACTTTACCACCGAGACCAACCTGACGGTCATCACCGAAGACGGCGGATTCTTTTCGTTCGACGTGCATTATGCCGAAAACCCGGCCGTTTCGACCATCAACATATCGGCACCGAAACAGACAACCGTCGAAAGCGGTTCGACGCAGCCGGAACCCGCTCCGACCGAAGGACGGGTATTATTGCAGGAAGTGGGCCGCGAGAAGCCCGCGACCGTAAAACGGGTCCTCGGCGATATCTACCGCCAGAACCGGATGGATGTGAAGGGCGTCCGCACGAAGAAGTATGGCATCGGGGTCGAGGTATTGGGGATTTATGTCCACAACGACGTGATCTATATCCACACGATGATCTCGAACGAGACGAACATCTCCTTCGAGGTCGATGCCCGGCAGTTCATCGTGGCCGACCGCAAACTCGCAAAACGCACGGCGCAGCAGCAGACCCCGCTCGACATCCTACGCGTGTGCAACGACCCAACAGTCGTGCGGGGGCACCAGCGCCAGCGGACGGTCTTCGCCCTGCAGAAGTTCACCATCCCCGACGACAAGGTGCTCCTCTGGGAGATCATCGAACGCAACGGAGCGCGGCATCAGACGGTGGAGATTCCGGCCAAAGAACTCTTGGATGCAAAACTGCTGTAAGGTGATGAAGCGACTGAATCCGGCCCTGTTTTCATCCGTTAAGATGGATTGGACGACCCCGCAGGCGTTCTTCGACGACCTCGACGCAGAATTTCATTTCACCCTCGATCCGTGCGCCTCGGCCGGGAATGCCAAATGCGGAAAGTTCTATACCATAGCGGACAACGGACTGGAGCAGGACTGGGCCGGAGAGAGGGTTTTCTGCAATCCGCCTTACGGAAGGGCGATATACGACTGGGTATTCAAGTGCTGGCGCGAGTCCCGCAAACCCGGAACGACGGTCGTGCTGCTTATCCCCGCCCGGACCGACACCCGTTATTTCCACGAGTTCATCTACCGCAGGGCCCGTGAAATCCGGTTTATACGCGGGCGCCTGCGCTTCGGCGACGGCACGGCTCCGGCGCCGTTTCCCAGCATGGTCGTCGTCTTTTAAGCGGCATCCGTATGGAAACTTTTCTGAAAGCGTGGCTCCTGACGACGGGAATTTTGTCGCTGCTGGCAGCCATCGGATTGTCATGGCTGCTCCTGTTCCCGGAATATCCGAAACGAAAATCCCGCCCGAACGGATAAAAACAATCAGGCTGTTCGTATCTTTGTCCCGCCGACTTAATCTGCGGAGAAAAATGATTGAAAATACCCATGCGGCGGAATCCTTCGATGCGTTGTTCGCCCGGCTGGCGACATCCGAGTTCCGCCGAAGATTTCGTCTGAAAGCGGAAGATATCGCCTATATCGAGCGAAAAGGCATGGAGACTATCCGGCGTCATGCCGCAGATTTCGTGCGCATGCGCCTCGCTCCGGCCGTTATTCCCAATGACGGGCGGCAGACCCCTATGCGCGGGCATCCGGTCTTTATCGCCCAGCACGCCACGGCCTGCTGCTGCCGGGGATGTCTGGCCAAGTGGCACGGCATCCCACCCGGGCGAGAACTGGCGACCGAAGAACAACGATATATCGTTGCGGTATTGACGGCATGGATCGAACGTCATGAAACCCGGCATCAGACGGTGGGAATTTCCGACGGGGAATCCGTTGGATACAAAACTGCTGTAAGGAGATAAAGCGGCGAAGCCGGTAGTATTTTCGTCCGTTAAGACGGACAGGGCGGCGCTCCCGCAGGCATTCTTCGATGCTGAATGTCACGGCCGGAACTGTCCGGTGCGGAGGTTTTTATGCATCAGTGAAAACGTTTCGAAACAGTGGAGATCTTACGGTCTTTTCTTGTCAAAATCATTTTGCAAAAGGATTCCAGACATAAGTTCCGCACGCTGCGGCTCTGAAAGGCTGTTCGTTTCCGAACAATCAGACACCCCGGTACGGTTTTCAGACCGTACCGGGGTGTCTTTCATGCAGCTTGAGGAAACTCAATATTCATCTTCATTAAAGAAATTTATCCATATTGATCATCAATATATTACACAATAATCAATGAAATTTGCGCAAACAAACCGCACCGTTTGAGACGGTCTGAGACGATGGGAGGAAAATTTAGACAAACATATTCCATCTTTACCAGGCAAATAACTTTATGCAATTAAGAGTTACAGTACGCCTATATGTTCGTTAATTGTAATTCTTTTAAGATGTCTCTTTTACCATTCCTAACATTATGAGTACATGAAGTAATCTTGCTGCTGCGCCAGATTCAAAATATTGAGGAGGAACAATACCATGACATAATAAATTTCTAATATTCAAAGAACGCTGATCGGTTAAAACAAGTCGCAAATAAAGAGCCCCATCAGAAGTAAAAGCATCTTCAATAGCTTTAGTTCTTAAGAGTTCATCTAAAGTTAAGAGTTGAAAACCATTTCGCTTATGTTGTGGTTTTATAACGGAAATACCTGATTTTTCAACCAAATTTCGTATCGCATTCTCAATTTGAGGTACAATGATATGGCACGCTAGTATATATTTCCCTTCAAAGAAAAAATCAAGACCTTGACGAATAATATCATAATTACTTTCATCAAATAGAATGCATGGTTCAATTATTTCTGACATAATTCGTTCTGGCCCCATAAGTCCTACATCAATCATCTTATGTATTGCTATACCCAAGAAGTATGCAGAGAAATTCATCTTTTCTGTTATATGTAAAACCAGTGAACCTTCTGGATCGCTATTATAATCTCCAACAACGGACATCGGACGACCATTTGCATCCATCATCTGAGTTGCAACCATATACCTTAATGGATATTTATCTACCAGTTCCTTCAACGATTGTTTTTCATAAGTCTCAGAGGGGATAAAATATATTGCGAAATTTTGCCATCGTACTGCGTCAGATGAGGCCTTTTTGCCAAACATCTCTTCAGCTTGGTCATACACCTCTTGAGGGATTGAGAATTCAATACTCGTTGCTTCCATTGATGACTTAGACGCTTTACCTGCATTCTGAATTTCGGCCAATAAACGTTTTGATTCATCTCCCAATCCATAATATTGATATTTCTTATGGAGCTGTTCCAATATACCCAACTTTTGAATTGGTGCAATTGTTTGGAAATTAAGACGATGCGCTTTTTCTTCAATGTTCAGAATTCGTTTTATCTCGTCATTCTTTTGATGGCTTTTATAATAGTCGGATAATAATTTGCATTGTTGTTCTATAGTCCATACATTGGATTTTGCTAGATCTTCCGTATAATTTAGACGTTTTAATCGTTCCTCATGCGCCTGTACTAGTGTATTTATTTCGGACTGAGTAAACCACTTTTTATTCTCAAGCATTATTACAAATTGACAAGCCCAATACCTTGTAGCATCATCAGTTGCAAATTTCTTCTCAAATGATGTCATTGATTGTTTTACTTTTGCTAAATCCGCAGGTTGTCCTTTTGCAATTGAGAATAAGCGATCATATATGGTTGTAGTAATTACTGGGTGTTCTGCATAATCATTATCGCATACTTCCAACATACTATCAACATATATCTGATACAAATCTGGTGCATAGTTCTCATGAACTATTTTGGGCTTAAAATCCCAAACTAGTGCCGCATATCGCATTTTTAGTATTGCATTCGATACAGATTTGTAGCGACTTTCCCAATACAAAACGGCATCTGGAGTAACATCCGTAAGTGAAGGATAACATATGGATTTTCCATTTGTATCGACCCCGGTAATATGTGGGCCAAAATAAAATCCCCAAGGAGAATCTGTTGCATTGGGTTGCAGATTAAATGCTGTTGCCTCATATTGAAATTCTTGGCGTCTTTTTTCCGCATCGCAAAGTTTGCCCAATTCCCATATGATATCAGATAACCTAAATTTTTTACCTATTACATCATAAGCAGACAAAACATTTTCAATCGTCATTTCACACATGTCGTATATCTTTGTATACAAAGGTACAACTTCTTTTTGACTAAAACGCAAAACATTTGAAAAATAAAAGAAACCTTTAGCGTTTTATATCAGAATATTTGAACTATTGCTATCTTTGTAGCATACAGATAAAAATATGACGCATGAATAGAGAGATGAATAGGCTAAAAGTAGTACTTGCTGAGACGAAACGTACCAACCGATGGTTAGCGGAGCAATTAGGGAAAGATCAGGCAACCGTTTCCAAATGGTGCACTAACACCAGCCAGCCGAGCCTTGAGACATTATTCCAAATAGCGGAATGTTTAGGCGTTACAGTACAGGAATTGATTAGTAAGAATAGCACTAAAGACCATGAGTAATATACAGAATATAGATCAGCACATTATTATAAACGTGGCAGAACGCATTGAGCGACTGATAAAGGATGCTCGGCAGCACATTAACAGAATTGTAGACATTACCGAAGTTATCACTAAGTATGAGATAGGACATGTGATTATAGAGGTAGTGCAAGAAGGAGAAGATCGTGCGAGATACGGCAAGCAACTGCTGAAAGGTGTTTCGGAGATATTGACTGAACGATTGGGCGAAGGATGGTCAGTTGACACTCTAAAAAAGTGTCGCAAATTTTATCAAATCTATTCAGCTAACAAGATTGGGGCTACACTGTCGCCCCAATTGACTATTGAAGATTCGGGCTACAGCGTAGCCCAAATTCAAAAAACTGCGACATCGCAGAAATTAGATTCTGCATATCCGTTTACTCTATCGTGGTCGCATTATGTTGTTTTAATGCGCATGGAGTCTGCTGACGAACGAAGATTCTATGAAATTGAAGCTAAGAACCAAAATTGGAGTGTACGTCAACTGCAACGACAGTACAATTCAAGTCTATATGAGCGTTTGGCACTCAGCAAAGATAAAGAAGCAATCTTGCGTTTAGCACAAGAAGGTCAAACAATCAATAAACCGGATGACATTATAAAGAATCCTTTGACATTAGAGTTCTTGGGACTAAAACCAGATGCATCTTATTCTGAAACAAAATTTGAAAATGCTATAATTGACAAACTGCAACAGTTCCTATTAGAGCTGGGAAAAGGGTTCCTTTTCGAAGCTCGCCAGAAGCGATTCACATTCGATGAAGAGAACTTCTTTGTTGACTTGGTATTTTACAACAGGCTTCTGCAATGCTACGTACTCATCGATTTAAAGGTAGATAAACTTGCTCATCAGGATTTAGGACAAATGCAAATGTATGTCAACTATTACGATCGATATGTCAAGCAAGATTTTGAGAAACCTACAATTGGAATTTTGCTTTGCAAAGAAAAGAAGGATGCATTGGTTGAGCTTACATTACCGAAAGATTCCAATATCTATGCGCAGCAATATGCCCTATATCTTCCTGACAAACAGTTGCTACAAGCTAAACTAAAAGAGTGGATAGACGAACATGATTAATAAAAACACCTTGACAGATAAATGATGGAATCGATCTTCATAAAATTCTGCAAATATGTAGATGAATCTATTTTCCCTAAAGAGAATAGAGGAGAGAGTATTGCGTTCATTGTCGATCAAGCCTTTATTGATGAATTCTGTAAAAAACATGCGGTCTCTGAAAATGCTCTGCTGAGAGATGTGAGGTTAAATTTGAACAGAGTATCAAAAGAGAATCATCTACATGTAAAAGGAGTCCTTGCAATACAACTTTATGCCGCCACTAAAAGAGAGGACACCGGAGAGATAAGTTCAAGTAATTATAGAGAACGACTGTGTCAAATTCTTAACTTGGACATTTATCAAGAACTCAAACCTTGGATGGAAACCAACCAAGATAACTTTTGGGCGGCTTTTTATTCCTGGTGTAGAAAGAACGATTTCCAGATAGTTGAGTACCGACCTAGCCCTGGCCCTTGGAGATATGTGCAGTATCCAGTACAGCAAGCGTCAAGGGTTTTCACTCAGAAGGATCTAAAAACTATCGCTTATTATTTCGTCAAACATAATCTACAACCAGGAGAGGATATTAGTGAACACGATTTCTGGAAGATTCTTTGGAAAAAGTCGCTTCCAAACTATGTCTATACCAGTCATCATGGTCGCCGACTTGTCGAGAATCAAGATTATCTACCTGACGCTTACAAGCAAGTATATAACTTCTACTTAAGGTGGGATGGGAAATACTTGGATATTGAAAGTAATCGATATTCAAAGGTATCAAAAGAACAATATTTCATATACTTATCTGAAGAAGGGCATATTGATGTTAGAGATAAATATATGAAACTGAAAAAACAGATTGACTGGGATTGTTTTTCCAAATCTTCCATTGAGACTTTCTATTCGTTCAAACGAGATAAAATCATATTGTTCCGCAAGAATGAAGAATATGAAGGATATTGGGAAGAGACTCGTTATCTTGAACGTCAGGACAAGGATGGAAAAACAATATTTGAAGACGGCATGGCTGTAGTTATTATGGGGAACAACTCTGTTTATCAGTACTCGATGGAGAATCCTTTTTCCCATCTTAGGCCGATTTATGCAAATAGAAAAATCAAAATATACAGATTTCAATATTCGCATAATCTGGCATACCTTTATACAGAGAAAAAATTCTTTGGACTTGAAGGAGGATTGAAGATTGGAAGAATGCAGTTTTTACTTGGCGGAGCTCCTTTTCTTTCGATGTCTAAGAATAGCCTTTTCTGGATTGATGGGAAGAGACCACCTAAAGGCCCTGTTGATGGATATTTGGACTTGAATTTTCTATCTTCTGGATCTCACGACATTAAATTCCCTGGATTTAAGAAGATAGAATTTGAGATTATTAGTCCGGAATTAATTAATCCATCTTGGGATGAGTCTTATACTAAATGGTTATTCTCTTGTAAAGAACGAAAATGGTTGGCGGCTAAATCTGAGGAAGGAATAGTAGGACTAGATTACTCTATATTCAAAATCAAAGGCAAGTCAGAAACCGACACAGGAATTCTTACACGTTGGGCGCAATTCCATTTAACGGAAAAGAACAATACTGACGAAAGAAATATAGCACTGAAACTATTAAACAAACAATAAATATGGCTACTTTGGATTATAATAAATATGATGTTATTGGAATTGTGAACAGAATGGGTGCGTCCCAGAATGCTCAGATAATCGGTATCGGATTGTCAGATCGCGAAACAGGCGTATTTATTCCAGTACAAGCAGACGACAGAAATACAGTTTTTCCTACTAGAGGTTGTGTATTTGCCTTTGATTTTTTGAAGCATCATCCAGATTGGGAAAGCGAGTGTGTCTGCCTTTGTGTTAAGCCAAATAACAATCCGAATATAATCAATGGCGAGGATTATGTTTGGGATTGGAAAGATGAGCCATATATTTATGCAGACAGACTAAAAGAACTCAATACTATAATGGGTGAAGATGGTGGGGAGAATTATAATACGCTCTTGAGTGAAAATCTTTTACCGTGCGAGGACATTACATATTTTATTGGTGGGGACAAAATATACAGACTTGATCGTGGGATAAGGCTTGTCCCATTTTGGAAACTGTCTAAAGTAAGTTCATCTCTGATAACTTACAAGAACAACACATACCTTTTAGAAGATATAAATATCCCAGAAGATGGCAAAATCGATATAACCTCTGATAATCAACTGATTGAATGGTATAAGAAAAATGTCCTTAAAAAAGAATGGAATTCGATTTATGAAGCAAAGGACTTTAAATCTGTTGATGCCGTAGTAACATCGGAACTACAAAGATTAAAGATTCCGACCAGCATCTATCAAAATAGACTTGCTAGAATAATGGAATTAAGTTCAAATGTATCGCTTACATTTGAAGAATTGGAAGATTTATCTTCTGCACCATGGTTTAAAGATGTGGTGCAGAAAGCCATGGACGAAAATGCTGAAAGGTATCTTGAAAAATTAAAGAAAAATCACTCAGCAGAAATTAGTCGTATTAAGAGTGATTATGAACAGGAATTGTCGGTTCTTGACAACAAAGTCAAGCAAGATAAGGAATCTTTGCAGCGACAAATAGAAGACAAAAAAGAAGAGCTCACAAGAATAACATTGAATAACAAGAAAGAAGAATGTGAACTCAAAAAGACTATTCTAAAGTTGCAAGGAGAATTAGATTCCATAACTAATGAAATAGAAAATAAAAATAAGATCATAGACGAACTCGACTCACGAAAAGAATCAATCATAGCTGATTTTAGTATAGTAAAAGAGGTTCTCAGTTCCTCAACTAATTTTCCAACAGGGAAACTAACCGTCACAGCGATTGATTTCAACATGAATAATGAGCGTGAATTTCCCACAGCGGGCCCATTTAGAAAAAATATAGAATCACTTCTGATGAAATCTAATGGGATTAAAGTATCGGCTGATGAAATTGTGACCAAACTTTCACTCCATAATGTTGTTCTCTTTCCTGACAATAAGACACTTCTTGCGACAATGCAAGCGACAAGACGTTGTCGATATGTGGTATCGTATGTGGGTGTTGACTGGAAATCATTTAATAATCTCTGGGAATCCGGTCTTTCTGTTATAATAAACGAAGCCATAAATAATCCGGATTTAATTCACTTCCTGGTACTTAGAAATATCAACATGTCTTATATTCCATGTTATCTCCAGCCGATATTGGATATGGAATCAGGTCTTATAAAATATTACCCTGGAACAGAATTGGAATTCCCGGAAAATTTGAGAATTCTGTGCACAAGAGTCAAGGAAACTGTTATACCTGTAACAGAAGCATCACTTGAAGGTGTTGGCTGTATCACTACTTGCGATGAAAGATATACCGGAAATGGTAACATCGCTGAAGGATATCTCCCTGTTAGCGTTTTCTCCGATCTTCCTGTTGATGAACAATATAGTGAAACAAATATTTACGATTTATATACAGATGATGAATAGCAAGATTTGTATAGCCCAAGAACTTCTTCTCAAATGGATGGCTTGCGGAGAAAAGAAACGCAGTTATGAATCTATTAGGAGGAATTGTGAGTATTTAGACCAAGCATATGAACTTGGTCTAGGAAACAATGCAATTTGGGCTCTGTTTCATCCTCTATTCAGAACAGGAGTAATAGAATTTACAGGTAAGGATTGTTATGCGTTAAGTCCGACAATAGCGATAGAATCAGATGGACATTTCATATATAATAGCCCTTTGCCACAAAAGAAGACTAATAGCACCAAATTTACAGGAATATATCGGACAGAGGATCCTGACGATATTGAGGGAATAAAGATTGTTCATTTCAATGCGGAGAAGATATTGAAACACATCCCGTCTGTTAAAGAAGTAATAGATTCATACCCGATATCTATTGAAGATTTATCACAAGCCGAGTACTATCATTACAAAGGAGCAAAAGGCCTTACCAAAAGAGTTAACGAAGGAACCGTTAGGTATTTTTGCATCCCTGAAGTAGTATACCAAAGAGAAATACCTGGAAGATCTATAAATCCCGATGCCTTCAACATTGCATACAACTACAGTCGGAGTATAAACGGAATTTTTTCCGGAAAATTTTACAGCCAACATCATATACTCGAGATGCAATCTTTTGGTTTACCTGTTACAATAGAAAGAATACTATTCCTAGAGTCTATGCTTTGTGGAGAGCCTCCTGAGAATATAAATAGTGGTAAGCGATTTTTTGCGATTAGAAATGGTGTCGTAAAACAGTTAAACAGAATACTTTGTAATACAATAGAATATGAATAATCCAATAGAAATATATAATGATCTCCTCAAAGTCTATTTGAAATACATCAATAGCGGACTCCCTTTTTCTCATGATGAACTCAATGCAGAAAGAAATGCCTTGTTGGAGGAGAAGGGCACAATATGCCAACCACCTATCATTGAATTGGTTCCAAAGTATAATGAAAAAGCCACGCTGGAACAGTTCTGCCGTGATGAAAATGTGTTAATGGATATAAATGCATTTGTTAATACCGGACTTTTTGGGCAAAACATTCATGGTGAAAGAAAATTATATGATCACCAGTATAAAGCCCTTAAAGATGCATTTATTGATAGAAAGCATATAGTTGTTACAACAGGAACAGGTTCAGGAAAGACCGAATGCTTCCTCCTGCCAATAATATCAGACCTAATTACAGAATCCAAGAATTGGGAAACTAATAGGCCAAGAGCGATGAGAGCGATGATACTTTATCCTTTAAATGCTCTTGCCGAAGATCAAATGATAAGACTGCGCAAAGCGCTCAATAGTAGGAGGAATGATGGGACTGGTGCACT
>ENA-OYZA01000815-OYZA01000815.1-human-gut-metagenome-genome-assembly--contig:-NODE-815-length-11342-cov-4.191282_pt1 | contig 11342 bp, 7 predicted proteins | sample MGYA00243257_ERZ653465 | MGnify/ENA primary metagenome ERZ653465 (study PRJEB26926, sample SAMN06164939) | human gut metagenome | biome: ENVO:00009003; feature: ENVO:2100002; material: ENVO:00002003...
AGGGTCTCGGGGGCTCGGAGATGTGTATAAGAGACAGCTGAGAAGGAGGCAACTTGTCGAGCCATTCTTCCTTGCCGTAAAGCACACCGATACCGGTAGGACCATAAATCTTATGTCCGCTGAAAGCGAAGAAATCGCAATCCATATCCTGTACATCCACAGCAAAATGAGGAGTACTCTGAGCGCCATCCACCATGACAGGCACATCGTGCTCATGAGCAATCTTTATCATCTCTTTTACCGGATTCACCGTACCGAGCACGTTGCTCACCTGGGCAATGCTCACGATTTTGGTGCGTTCGGTAAATAAATTGGCGAATTCATCGAGGTTAATCTCACCTTTATCGTTGATAGGGATTACTCGGATGGCGATTCCCTTCTTGGCAGCCTGCAACTGCCAAGGCACAATATTGGAGTGATGCTCCATGGTAGAGATAATCACCTCGTCGCCCTCGCTCATAAAGGCATCGCAGAACGATGAAACCACGAGATTCAGACTCTCTGTAGTACCACGGGTAAAGATGACTTCCTCAACCTTAGGCGCATTGATAAACTTGCGCACGGTTTCGCGGGCTGCCTCATGAAGGTCGGTAGCCTGCTGAGAGAGATAGTGAACGCCACGATGCACATTGGCATTTACATTGAGATACTCGTCGCGCATGGCATCAAGCACGCACAATGGCTTCTGCGTGGTTGCCGCATTATCCAGATACACCAATGGCTTATCATAGACCTTTCTCGATAAAATCGGGAAATCTGCTCTTACTTGATTGATATCATACATATTTTTAAGAACTTAACTCCTTTAAAAGGATATTATCTACTTGCAAAGCTTGCAGCCCTCGCACTTATTGAGTTCACCACGGAATCGCTTCTCTACGAGATGATGCAGGCGATCACGCAATGGCTCCAGCTCCATCTTGTCGATGACTTCGTTGATAAATGCAAACTGAAGGAGCAACTTAGCCTCCTCGCGGCTCACACCACGCTGCTGCATATAGAACAGGGCGGCATCGTTGAGCTGACCAACAGTACTACCGTGCGCACACTTCACATCATCGGCATAAATCTCCAGCATCGGCTGGGTGAACATACGGGCTGTCTTCGTTGCACAGAGGTTCTGGTTGGTTTCCTGAGAAATAGTCTTCTGGGCACCATGACGAACCAACACTCTACCGGCAAAAGCACCACGTGCCTCACCATCGAGTACATACTTATAAAGCTCGTTGCTGGTACAATGACCCACCTGATGATCGATAAGCGTATTGTTATCAACCACCTGGTTCTTGTCGGCAATCACACAACCATTGCAGAAACACTCAGCTCCCTCGCCCTTGAATATGAGGTCAAGACGGTTGCGGGTAATACCGTTATGAAGCGTGATGACGTTATGGTTCACGCGGCTGTTTGCCTGCTGCTCGATATAAACGTTGCTGACACGGCGGTTCTTGTAATGAGTCTCCTCCAGGCAATAGAGGTCGAGACTGGCATTCTCGCCAACATAAGCCTCGATTACCTGAGTAGCGAGGAAGTTCTTGTCATCGGCTGCATGGTCGCAGAAGAGGAACTTAGCCTCAGCACCCTGTTCCATGACGATGAGAACACGTCGGTTTACCATCAAATCAACATCCGAACGGAGAATATTGATGACCTGAATAGTTCGCTCTACCTTTACATTCTTTGGAACATAAATCAGCAAGCCATCCTGTGCCAGGAATGTATTCAATGCCGTGATGCCATCTTCGTCGGTTTTGGCAATCTTAGTGTAGTATCTCCCGATGAATTCAGGGTTTTCTGCAGCAATCTTGTTCAAAGAGTCCACGATAACACCCTCTGGCAACTCTACCTTTGGCAATGCCTTGCAATAGAAAGCATCGTTCACCACGAAGTAGAGCGAAGTGCTCAGGTTAGGCACATCGCAGCGGAAAGCCTGATATGGATCTACCGGAATTTCCAAACGGTTCAAGTTCAAGCCATAGTCTGGCTCGAAGATGGCGCTCATATCTGTGTACTTGTATCTTTCTACCTTTCGGGAAGGGAAGCCCAGGCGACGGAAGTTCTCAAACGCAGCATCGCGCACCGCATTGAGCACCTCAGCACTGTTCTTCTTGATGATTCTCGAAGAAGACTGATACAAGTCTAAATATTGTTTTTCTGAATGCATAGCCATCCTCCCTATTATTTCTCATCTACTTCTGCCTTGATCCAGTCATAGCCACGAGCCTCAATCTCCTTGGCAAGTTCAGGACCGGCAGTCTTCACGATTCTACCCTTATAGAGTACGTGAACCACACTTGGCTTAATCATATCGAGCAGACGCTCGTAGTGAGTGATGACGATGGCAGATGTCTTGTCGGTATGCATCTTGTTCACACCATCTGCTACAATACGCATCGCATCCACATCGAGACCAGAGTCGGTTTCATCGAGAATAGAAAGCTTTGGCTCCAGCATAGCCATCTGGAAAATCTCGTTGCGCTTCTTCTCACCACCCGAGAAACCTTCGTTTACTGAACGGCGAGCCAACTTGCTGTCCAATTCCACCAACTCGCGCTTCTCACGCATCAGCTTCATGAATTCGCTTGTATTCAATGGTTCCAAACCCTGATACTCACGCTTGGCATTGATAGCCGCACGCATGAAGTTGGTCATGGATACGCCAGGAATCTCCACCGGATACTGGAAAGAGAGGAACAAGCCTTCACGGGCACGGTCCTCTGGCTTCATATCCAGGAGGTTCTTGCCGTTGAAGATAGCCTCACCCTCGGTTACGGTATAGAGAGGGTTACCTGTAAGCACAGCGCTCAAGGTTGACTTACCGGAACCGTTAGGTCCCATGATAGCATGTATCTCACCATCGTTGATGGTCAGGTTGATACCTTTCAATATTTCTTTGCCTGCAATAGTAGCATGCAGATTCTTTACCTCTAACATAATTTTAGTCAATTTTTATCGATTTCATCGAGAATTATGATAACTATCCTACGGTTCCTTCGAGTGAAACACTCAGGAGTTTCTGTGCCTCAACGGCAAACTCCATAGGCAACTTGTTGAGCACATCCTTGGCATAACCGTTTACGATCAAGCCGACAGCCTCCTCGGTAGGAATACCTCGCTGATTGCAATAGAAGAGCTGGTCTTCTGAAATCTTCGAGGTAGTTGCCTCATGCTCGAACACGGCTGTATCGTTATGGGCATCCATATATGGGAAGGTATGCGCTCCACAATCGCTGCCCAGCAACAAGGAGTCGCAGGAACTGTAGTTGCGCGCATTATCGGCATTGGATGTGGCACGAACCAGACCACGATAGGAGTTCTGGCTATGACCTGCCGAGATACCCTTCGAGATGATGGTACTCTTGGTGTTCTTACCCATGTGAATCATCTTGGTACCGGTATCAGCCTCCTGATAGTTGTTGGTAACAGCTACGCTGTAGAACTCAGCTACAGAGTTGTCGCCACGCAAGATACAGGAAGGATACTTCCAGGTAATCGCAGAACCCGTCTCTACCTGAGTCCAGCTCAACTTAGAGTTCACACCACGCAAGTCGCCTCGCTTGGTTACCAGGTTCAGCACACCACCCTTACCATGCTCATCACCAGGATACCAGTTCTGAACGGTAGAGTACTTCACCTCAGCATTGTCCTTGACGATAATCTCTACGATAGCCGCATGGAGCTGGTTCTCATCACGCATTGGCGCTGTACATCCCTCCAGGTAAGAAACGTAGGCATCATCATCAGCGATAATCAATGTACGCTCAAACTGACCGGTGTTACGGGCATTGATGCGGAAGTAACTGCTCAACTCCATCGGGCAGCGGACGCCCTTAGGAATATAAACGAATGAGCCATCACTGAAAACACAACTGTTCAAGGCTGCATAAAAGTTATCACGATAAGGAACCACGGTTCCCAGATATTCTCTTACCAGATCAGGATGCTCCTTCACAGCCTCACCGATACTGCAGAAGATGACGCCCTTCTCACGGAGTTTCTCCTTGAAGGTAGTCTTCACCGACACAGAGTCCATGATGGCATCTACAGCGGTACCGCTCAAAGCCAGACGCTCCTCCAGAGGAATACCGAGTTTGTCGAATGTTTTCTCCAACTCAGGATCAATCTCCTGGTTTTTTGGCTTCTTTGCCAAAGGGTCGGCATAGTATGAAATCTCCTGGTAGTCAATAGGTGGCACGTGAACGTGTCCCCACTTTGGCTCCTTGAGCGTCTTCCAGTAATTGTAGGCTTTCAGACGAAATTCGAGCATCCAGTCTGGCTCTCCCTTCTTCTGCGAGATCAGGCGCACAACATCCTCGTTGAGACCCTTTTCTATGATTTCAGTATGTACATCGGTGGTAAAACCATACTCGTATTTCTGGTCTATCACATCCTTGACAACCTGATTCTGTTCTTTCTCTATTTCTGCCATTGTTATTTAGAATAACCGTTCGTTATTTTAACCCTAAATAGGGATAAGCCGCTGAGGACTCATCCCTACCTTATTATATATATGATAGAGCGAAAAACAAATGAATTCTTCGCTTTTCGTTCTTCACTCTTCACTTTATTAAAGCTTCTGCTCTACCTCGATCTCAGTGAAGGTCTCGATAACGTCTCCCTCCTGGATATCGTTGTAGTTGACGAGGCTCAAACCGCATTCCATACCGGTAACCACCTCCTTAACATCGTCCTTGTAACGCTTCAAGGCATCGATTTCTGCTGTACGTATCACGATACCGTCACGGATGACGCGAGCCTTATCCTTAGCGTGTACCTTACCCTCGGTAACGAGACAACCGGCAATAGTACCCACCTTAGAAATCTTGAAGGTCTGCTTAACCTCAACCTGACCGGTAACGATTTCCTTCTTCACCTTGTCGAGCATACCAACCATCGCACTCTTGATATCATCGATAGCATCGTAGATGATAGAGTATGTGTTGATCTCAACACCCTCACGGTCGGCAGCCTTACGAGCATCGGCAGATGGACGAACCTGGAAACCAACGATGACTGCATCTGAAGCAGATGCCAGCATCACGTCGTTCTCTGAAATCTGACCCACAGCCTTGTTCACCACGTTCACCTGAACCTTCTCGGTAGAAAGCTTGATGAATGAGTCGCTCAAAGCCTCAACAGAACCATCGGTATCACCCTTCACGATGACGTTCAACTCATGGAACTCACCACGTGCGATACGGTGAGAGATATCACCCAGGGTCAAGCGCTTCTGAGTACGCAAGCCCTGCTCACGCTGCAGCTGCTCACGCTTGTTGGCGATTTCGCGAGCCTCCTGCTCTGTCTCGATTACGTGGAACTGGTCACCTGCAGTAGGCGCACCATTCAAACCGAGGATGATAGCTGGCTCAGCAGGAGCTGCTGACTTGATGTTGGCATTACGCTCATTGAACATCGCCTTGACACGCCCCCAAGAAGTACCGGCGAGTACGATGTCGCCTACCTTCAGGGTACCGTTGGCAACCAATACGGTAGAAACATATCCACGACCCTTGTCGAGAGAAGACTCGATGATGGTTCCTGTAGCACGACGGTTAGGGTTAGCCTTCAAGTCGAGCATGTCAGCCTCGAGGAGCACCTTGTCGAGCAAATCGTGAACACCGATACCCTTCTTGGCACTGATTTCCTGGCACTGATACTTACCACCCCACTCCTCAACGAGCAGGTTCATGTTAGCCAAGTCCTCACGGATACGGTCTGGGTTAGCACCTGGCTTATCAATCTTGTTGATTGCGAATACCATAGGCACACCGGCAGCCTGGGCATGAGCGATAGCCTCTTTGGTGGTAGGCATCACAGAGTCATCGGCTGCGATGATGATGATGGCGATATCGGTAGCCTGGGCACCACGGGCACGCATGGCGGTAAACGCCTCGTGACCTGGAGTATCAAGGAAGGTAACCTTGCGGCCACTGTTCAGCGTAACACTGTATGCACCGATATGCTGGGTAATACCACCTGCCTCACCGGCAATCACATTGGTATTGCGGATATAGTCGAGCAAAGAGGTCTTACCATGGTCTACGTGACCCATGACGGTTACGATTGGAGCACGTGGAACCAAGTCGTTCTCATCATCCTCTTCCTCGCTCACGGCCTCCTGAACCTCGGCACTCACGTATTCGGTCTTGAAACCGAACTCCTCAGCTACCATATTGATGGTCTCTGCATCCAGGCGCTGGTTGATAGATACCATGATACCTACGCCCATCAGCGTAGAGATAACCTGAGTAACGCTGATATCCATCATCGTAGCCAACTCGCTAACGGTAACGAACTCAGTAAGTTTCAGGGTCTTGCTTTCCTTCTGCTCCTGACGAGCCTGATCCTGCAACTTCTCCTGAACAGCCTCACGCTTCTCCTTACGGTACTTAGCACCCTTCTTGTTCTGACTCTTGCTGGTCAAACGTGCAAGAGTCTCCTTAACCTGACGTGCTACAGCCTCGTCATCAACCTCGATCTGGCGCTGGTTGCTGCGGTTGTTGTTATTGCCGCGATTATTATTGTTATTATTTCTGTTGCGGTTCTTGTTCTTCTTGTTATTACCGCCGTTGTTGCCATTACCTCCACCATTATTCTTAGCTTCGGCAATGATGTCAACACGTTCTTTGTTGATACGAACACGCTTTTTGCGCTCATTGTGCTGTTGAGCCATTTTCTCCTCACGTTCCTTGCGGCGCTCCTCCTTGGTTTTCTTCTTAGGACGAGTGCTCAGGTTGAGGGAAGACAAATCTATCTTGCCCAACACCTTAGGCTCATTAGCAGTAAACTTCTTCTCACTCTTGAGAGTAAACACGCTGTTATCTGCTGCGCCAGCAGAATGCTGTGCAGTTTCATTCTTAGCATGATGATGCTCTTTCTTTCCCTGAGGAACATTCTGCTTATTCATCTGAGCGTTTGACTGCTGTGATTTCTGATGATTTTCCTGTTTCATTTGCTGTTTATGCTGAGAAGCCTGTTGTGGCTTCTGTTCCTTCTTTTGCTCAGCCTTAGGAGCGTCTTTCTTCTGCTCAGGACTGACGGCAGCAGTCTCAGGCTTTTCCGCAACAGACTCTGCAGCAGGCTTCTTACCGATATTGTCCAAGTCAATCTTTCCCAGCGGCTTATACTGCTGCCGTCCATTAGACTCCAACAAGCTTTCAGCGCGATTGTCCTTCTGCTCTGGCGCACGCTTCTTATCTTTTGCTTTTTTGGTAAAGAGTTTCTCAGCCTGATCACGAACCTCTCTGTCCTGACTGAAGGCATCATTCAATGCCTTGTATTGCTGGTCGGTGAGTTTGAAGCTCGGTTCTGCCTTGACATCTCCCAGGTCTTTTCTTTTCTCTAGGAATTCAACTGCCGTCTGAAGTCCTATATTTAATTCACGTAGTGCTTTATTTAATCTGATGCTCATAAATTATTTATTCTCCTATTTTTAAAGTTAGATTCCCTGCAAGCACTCGCTGGCAAGGGAATTATTGTTCGAATTCGGCGCGCAACACGCTGAGTACATGATCAACGGTCTCCTCTTCGAGGTCGGCCTTCTCAATCAGCAAGTTGCGAGGTGCATTGAGTACCTGCTTGGCAGTATCAAGACCGATGCCCTTGATAGCATCGATAACCCACTGGTCAATCTCATCAGAGAACTCATCCAAGTAGATATCCTCATCGGCCTCATTCTCGTCTACCTCACGGAATACATCGATGGTATATTCTGTAAGCATAGAAGCCAGTTTGATGTTCATACCGCCACGGCCGATAGCCAAACTAACTTCCTCAGGCTGCAAGTAAACCTCTGCTTTCTTGTTCTCATCATCAACATTGATTGAAGAAACCTTGGCTGGAGCCAACGCACGCTGAATGAAGAGTTTGGTATTGCTTGAGTAGTTGATGACATCGAGATTCTCGTTGCAAAGTTCGCGAACGATACCGTGAACGCGGCTACCCTTAACACCTACACATGCACCAACCGGGTCGATACGCTCATCGAATGTTTCAACAGCAATCTTAGCACGCTCTCCCGGAAGACGGGCGATACGGCGGATTGCAATCAGACCGTCTGCAATCTCAGGAACCTCAGCCTCCAACAGGCGTTGCAGGAAGATTGGAGCAGTACGGCTCAAGATAATCTTTGGATTATTGTTCTCGTTGTCTACACGAAGGATGACCGCACGAACAGTCTCACCCTTGCGGTAAGTATCACCAGGAATCTGCTCAGTCTTAGGCAACATGAGTTCGTTGTTCTCATCATCTACAATCAGAACCTCGCGCTTCCAAACCTGATAAACCTCACCAGAGATAACCTGACCTACGCGATCCTTATATTTGTTGTAGAGTGAATCATGCTCCAACTCAAGAATCTTGGAAGCCAAAGTCTGACGAAGAGTCAAGATGGCACGACGACCAAACTTATTGAAGTCAACCGTCTCACTTACATCCTCACCAACCTCGTAATCCGGCTCAATCTTACGAGCCTCAGAAAGTGTAATTTCCTTATTTTCATCTTCAACTTCGCCATCAGCAACAACAATACGGTTGCGATAAATTTCGAAGTCACCCTTGTCAGGGTTCACGATGACATCAAAGTTTTCGTCACTACCAAAAATCTTGGCAAGTACATTACGGAAGCTCTCCTCCAATACACTTACCAATGTAGTACGGTCGATATTCTTTGTTTCTTTAAACTCGCGGAATGTATCAATCATACTCGCTGTCAATTCTTGCTCTTTTTTAGCCATAACTTAATTGAAACTAATTATGTATTTTGTATATTTTACTTTATCCATCTGGTAAACGTGATCAACCTCCTGCTTAACCGGACGTTTTTTACCTTCAACCTTTACCTTTTCTTCAACGCCAACTGTGAAGTCATTTCCTTCAACAGCTTTCAAGATACCCTTCACCTTCTTGCCGTCGGCATCAAGCACCTCTACCTCCTTGCCAATGAAATTGATATACTGCTGCGGAACTTTGAACGGTTGACCCAAGCCTGCAGAGCCAACTTCGAGCTCATAGTCTTCCTCGTCACGGTTCAAATGATCCTCAATATACTTACTCAAGGCAACACAATCCTCAATCCATACTCCATCGGCATGGTCAATCTCAACAACGATTCTATCGTCGGGACTGATTTCAATGCTTACCAAGAAATATTCCTTATCTTGGAGCCATTCTTCAACTAATTTTTTTACGACGTTTTTATCAATCATATATACCTTATTAAAATAAAATGAGGAACTCTTGTGAGCCCCTCATTCCACTGAACGTTGCAAAATTACAAATATTTTTGTGATTAGCCAAAAAAAATGCAACTTTTTATTCGCAACGTGCACATTTTTAATCGATTGTGCACGTTTTTGTACTTATTTCTTCACAGGATGCAGTATTTTTTCGTATTCTGATGGAGAATTCAGCAATTTTACTGCTTCCTTAATCTGCTTGTCGTAACGCATGGAATTCTGGATGGCACCGCGCTGGAAATAATAGGCAGAAACGATGTCATTTTCCAACAGATGCTTGATGTAATCCTTGTTATAATCCAGATCCTTTGCCACATTATGGCTCAGCTTTTTCTTCAAAGCCTCAAACTCTGCCTTGGCATCATCGTAGTAGCCTTCAAACTTAGCGAGTTTTTCCAAGTCCTTGAGATACTTTTCTGTTTCACGGTCGTACTGGAAGTTAGCCTTCAACACGCGTGTCTTGAATTCATCATAGTCGGCATCGGTCAGCGAGAATTCCTTCGCAGGAGCAATAGCAGGATGCTTGGCGATATAATCAACCTCATAATTAAGCATCACCTCATTACTGTCGCGGGCACCAGCCAGATAGAAGGCGATGTTTGGCAAAGAATCAGGCTTTACTTCTACATCCGGCTTCACACCACCTCCATCTCTCACTTCTCTGCCACCTGCGGTATAGAACACCTTGGTAAGAGAGTCGGGAACATGCTCCACATAACCGCCCTTATCGTGCTTATAGTTGAGTGCCTGAACGCATCGACCGCTAGGAATGAAATATTTAGCAGTAGTGAGTTTCACCTGTCCGTTATAAGGCAAATCCATGGTAGTCTGCACCAATCCCTTTCCATACGTGCGCGTACCTAATATTACAGCACGGTCATAATCCTGCAGACTGCCGCTCATGATTTCACTGGCACTGGCAGAATTCTCGTTCACCAATACCACCATCGGCATAACGGAATCTATCGGTTCAACCGTGGTCTTATAAACATGATTAGAACGCTGCAACTTTCCCTTCATCTCCAAGACTGTCTTACCTTTAGGCAAGAACATATTGATGATACTGACCGCTTCGGTAACAGAACCACCACCATTATTACGCAGATCGAAGACAAGGCTATTGGCTCCTTGCTTTCTCAAATCGATGAAAGCACGACGCACTTCCTTGGCAGACTGCTCGGTAAAGGAATTGAAGTTGATGTAACCGATGTTACCCTCCAACATGCCATAATAAGGCAAGAACGGCAACTGGATGGTACGGCGTGTTACCTTCACCTTCATCGTCTTGCCTGTACTTGGACGCTTAACTTTCAGCATGAAAGAAGAACCCGGTTCACCACGAAGATGATCGCTGACATAGCTCACCTCCTTATTGGTCATATCCTCATCATCAATACTCAGGATGATGTCACCCTTCTTCAGTCCCACTTCTGCAGCAGGCATATTCTCGTAAGGCTCGCTGATACAGACGCGCTGCAACTGGAAATTGTAGCGTATCACCGCACCTACACCCGCATACTTGCCGGTGAGCAGGTTCTTGAGTTCCTTCATCTTCTGCTCTGGATAATAGGTAGTATAAGGGTCAAGACTACGCAACATGGCATTGATACCATTTCCGACCACAACTTCAGCATCGAGCGTATCAACATACATCAAATCGAGATTCTTGTAGATGGCATTGAATATTTCCATATTCTTTGCGGCTTTGAAGTCATGATCTTTGTCAACCTGGGCAAAAGTAGGAACCGCCAGGAGCACCATAAGCAAGGAGAACAGTATTCTTTTCATTGTTACCTTATTTAATTGTATATGATTCAACTTATTGGTTATTTTCTCCTCCTCTTCACGGCATTCGCCCTCGGGAGAAGATTTCGACCACAAAAGTACTCATTTCTTTGCGAAAAACACCATAAAATAGGCAAAAAGTGGCACAAAGATAAGAAAAAATACACTTTTTTAGGGAAAAAGCGAAAAAAGTCAGCAAAAAATTTGGCAGAATGAAGAAAAGTTAGTACTTTTGCACACGCAAATAAGGAACGTCATGTTCTTTACAGAAAAAACGCTTCAATAGCTCAGTTGGTTAGAGCACCTGACTGTTAATCAGGG
>ENA-OYZA01000830-OYZA01000830.1-human-gut-metagenome-genome-assembly--contig:-NODE-830-length-11246-cov-9.098829_pt1 | contig 11246 bp, 11 predicted proteins | sample MGYA00243257_ERZ653465 | MGnify/ENA primary metagenome ERZ653465 (study PRJEB26926, sample SAMN06164939) | human gut metagenome | biome: ENVO:00009003; feature: ENVO:2100002; material: ENVO:00002003...
CGGGATTCCATACTTGAATCCAAAGGACATCACAGTCACAATAATGTTATTATACTGTTTGCCCTCCACAAATATCTTCTCAATCTCATGCTTTAACTCTCTTGTAAGCAGATTGCTCGTATCGATAATATAATCCGCACGCTGGCGCAAAAACTCGATCTTCTCGCGTTCCTTGACGATGCCTTCGTTGATCCTGCCATGCTTGGACAGCGGATGCGCTCTTCGCGTCTCCTTATATCGCTTTACAAGCACCGGTTCATTGGCATCAAGGAAAAGAATCTCGTAAGTAAAGTTACGCTTTTTCAAAGTCTCCAGACACACGGACATCTCACCGAGTGCCTGCCCGCTTCGGATATCCACACCGATAGCGACATTGTCGACCTCAAGCTTATCATCATGCGCAATCTCTGCGAATTTTTCAATTAACATGACCGGAAGGTTATCAACGCAGAAGAACCCCATATCTTCTAACATCTTCAACACCGTTGATTTTCCTGCTCCGCTCATTCCTGTTACAATTACAAATCTCATCGGATTATTCTTACCTCCGGTTCCAACATCACACCGTACTTCTCATTTACAACTTCCTGCACATGCTGCATCACTGCCAGCACATCTGCACTGCTTGCCTGTTCCACATTCACAACAAACCCACAATGCTTCTCCGATACCATCGCACCGCCGACCCGGTATCCACGCAATCCACTGTCATCAATCAGCTTCGCTGCAAAATACCCTTCCGGACGTTTAAACGTCGATCCTGCACTCGGATATTCGAGCGGCTGTTTACTTCGTCTCGCCTCCGCCAGTTCATTCATCCGGTCAAGAATTGCTGTCTTATCTCCGTGTTCCAGTGTCAGTCCGACACCAACCACGATTTTATCTGCATCGATGATGCTATGGCGATAAGCAAACTCCATCTCATCACAAGCATAGCTTCGAAGTGTGCCATCCATCGACAGCACCTCCACATACGATACGATATCCTTCATCTCACCACCATAGGCGCCTGCATTCATCACAATCGCGCCACCGATGCTTCCCGGTATACCTGCAGCGAACTCCATGCCTGTAAGTCCCGCCTCATATGCCAGATTCGCCACGCGCGCCAGAATCGCTCCTGCCTGCGCATACACGGAAGTCCCATCCACCCGGATTTCACTCATGGCACTGCCAATCTGGATAATCAAGCCATCATATCCGGCGTCTGTAAACAGGACATTACTTCCATTTCCAAGTACACAATAATCAAGCTTGTGTTCCTTGCAATACGCGATCAATGTCTGGATTTCAGCCGTATTTTTCGGCATTGCAAAATACTTTGCCGCCCCGCCAATGCGAAATGTCGTATGCTTGCACATCGGCTCCTGCTCCAATATTTTAATCTCTTCTATCTTCAAACTCATACGTTCCTCACAAAAATAAACATAAAAAAGCCCATAAGCTCTGCTTTATCATAGCTTATGGGCAAAATTTATTCAATGTGTAAATATATAGAAAAATACTAAGGAAAACTGCTTCCCTTCGTCATTTTCACGATTAGGCATCACTAATCGTTCATAATCGCACAGGCTCCACCATACATACCGGCATCATTTCCAAGTGTTGCAAGTGTGAACTTCGTGTTCTTGCATGCGTGGAATGCATACTCCTTGAAATATTTCTCTGTTGTATCTGTGATGATCGTACCTGCCTTGGATACACCGCCACCAATAACAAAAACCTCTGGATCAACCACACATGCGATCTGTGCCAATGCTTTGCCAAGGCACTTTCCATGTCTGTCTACGATCTCAGCTGCAAGCTCATCGCCCTGCTTTGCTGCATCGAACACTTCCTTTGCAGATACATACTGTACGTTGCGAAGTGCAGATGGACGATCCGTTGTGTTGAGCAATGTATTTGCCATTCTTACGATACCAGTTGCAGATGTGTACTGCTCCAGACAACCCTTTCTGCCACATCCGCAAACCTCTGTCTCATCATCGTTCACCTGAATATGTCCGATCTCACCGCCAGCACCATTCACACCGGAAAGCATCTTTCCGCCTAAGATGATACCGCCGCCAACACCGGTTCCAAGTGTTACCATAACGATGTTACTGAAGCCTTTTCCACCGCCCTGCCACATCTCGCCGAGCGCTGCCATATTTGCATCGTTACCAACCTTGACTGGAAGTCCGATAATCTTGGATAACTCATCTGCTGCATTGAAGATTCCCCATCCAAGGTTTACACAACGAAGAACGGTTCCATCTGCCTTGACTGGTCCCGGAACACCCATTCCGATACCCTTTACTTCGCTCTTGCCAATCTGCTTTTCTGCAAGCTTATCCTCGATGGATGCTGCGATATCGCCTAAGATATACTTTCCGCCCTCATCGGTGCGTGTTGTGATCTCCCACTTGTCAACCATCGTTCCTTCTGCTGTAAAAAGTCCGATCTTAACTGTTGTTCCTCCGATATCTACACCAAATACATACTTTGCCATCTTCCTCTATATCCTCCTTATTTCTCTTAGACATTATGTGAATTTTTCGCTATATTCTGTGTTACACGGTTATACAATTCCTGAGCCGCATTGTATCCCATCTTCTTCTGTCTGTGGTTGACAGCTGCGGCCTCTACGATAACCGCAATATTTCGTCCCGGTCGAATCGGAATCGAATGACTGACGATCTTATTTCCGAGAATCTCTGTATACTGATCCTCCAGTCCCAGACGGTCATAGTTCGCATCCTTATCCCACTCTTCCAGATTCACGATCAGGTCGATGCTCTGTGTATGCTTGACACACTCTACACCGAACATACTCTTGACATCGATAATTCCGATTCCTCGAAGCTCGATAAAATGTCTCGTAATATCCGGAGCCGTACCGATCAGCGTCTCATCCGAAACCTTCTTGATCTCTACAACATCATCCGATACAAGACGATGTCCACGCCGAATCATCTCCAGAGCCGCCTCACTCTTACCAAGGCCACTGTCTCCGGTAATCATGACACCCTCACCATATACGTCCAGCAAAACCGCATGAATGGAAATACGCGGTGCAAGCTCCACATGCAGCCACTTTACAACCTCATGCACGAAGTCAGACGTCGTCTCGGAAGTATCAGTCAGAATTGGGATTCCACATCGTTTTCCGGTCTCGATGATATAATCATATGGCTTGATATTACGACAGAAGATCAGACACGGAATCTTGAATGCAAATAACTTCTCAAATATCTGGATATTCTCTTCCTCTGTATGCATATTCGAAATATACGCAAACTCTACATTTCCACATATCTGAATACGTGCGGAATCAAAATGTTCAAAAAAGCCCGCCAGCTGGACTGCCGGACGGTTCATATTTGGATCTTTGATCAATATATGATCGGTATCAATTTCAGGCGTATGATTGATCAGATTCATCTTTTGAATCAATTGTGTCACACTTACGCTATATTCTTCTTCCATGCCCTCTTACGTCTCCTTACTTATTTTGAAAAAATGGGCTGTCGCAGACGCAACAGCCCTTTGCTATTTTACTCTTCATCCTCAGACTCAGACGCTACTTCCTGATACTTCTCAAGAATGAGACTCTGGATTTTGTCTCTTGTCTCAGAATTGATCGGATGTGCAATATCCCGATATTCACCATCCGACGCCTTTCGACTCGGCATCGCGATAAACAATCCCTTCTCTCCTTCAATTACCTTGATATCATGTACTACAAATACATCATCAATTGTAATCGAAACAACTGCGCGCATCTTGCCTTCTTTTGTAACCTTACGTACCCTTACATCTGTGATTTGCATATTAGTCCCCCTTTTACGCAACTCTTTTTGTGAAATTATAATGCGTATCTAAAATTCTTCTCAACGATGACCTTAATCTCGTTTGGATCTCCTGTATGTACTGTATTTGCACGAAGTGTATCACGGCTCTCCACGATACAGTTCTCAATATAACAGTTATCCCCGATATGTACATCATTCAGAATAATAGAATTCTTGATGACACAGTTATTACCGATATAAACTTTTTTGAAAAGAACGGAATCCTCTACCGTACCATTGATGATGCTTCCGCTTGCGATCAGGCTGTTGCTGACAGCTGCATCTCCATTGTATTTTGCTGGTGGTAAATCCTCCACCTTGGAATATACATCCGGATGCTGACGGAAGAAGTAATCACGAATATCCTTCTTCAGGAAATCCATATTGGTCTTGAAGTAAGAATCAATCGTACCGATATTTCTCCAGTAAGAATCCAGCTTATATGCATAAATCTTCTTTACGTTCTTGTAACGAACAAGAATGTCATTTACAAAATCGCTTCTGCCTTCTGCAGCACATGCCTCCAGCAACTCAATCAACTGACGACGTCTTACAACATATACACCGATGGATGCTGTATTTGTCTCTGCCACGATTGGCTTCTCCTCAAAGCTGATTACACGATTATCATCTGCAAGCTTTACAACACCGAAACGGTTGATATCATCCTCGCCCGGCTGGATATCCTTACATACAACTGTGATATCTGCACCTGTTGCGATATGCTCTTCCAGTACCTTATTATAATCCAGCTTGTACACTGCATCACCACTGGCAATAACTACATATGGCTCATGCGCTGATTTCAGGAAACTGATATTCTGATACAACGCATCTGCAGTTCCCTTGTACCAATAGCTGTTTGTCGCTGTGATCGTTGGTGTAAACAGATAAAGTCCACCCTGTTTTCTACCGAAATCCCACCACTTGGAAGAATTCAAATGCTCGTTCAACGAACGTGAATTATACTGTGTATAAACAGCTACCTTCTGGATATGGGAGTTTGTCATGTTGGAAAGTGTGAAATCGATTGCACGATAGCTTCCCACGATTGGCATAGCTGCAACTGCTCTCTTTGCAGACAGCTCTCCCATTCTGCTGCTATTTCCACCTGCTAAAATAATACCGATTGCTCTCATTCTACTCACCTGCCTTTATAATACTAGACCCACTCTTTAACAATCCATCCGGATATTCGTCAATGGTTGTCTCACCAAAGATGGCAACGTTCTTACCAATCTTAACGCCTGCCGGAATTACGGAATTCTCTCCGATTGTTACAAGACCATATGAGTAGATATGTGGTGCAAGTTCATTTGGAACTTCCTCGCCGACACCAAGTTCTGCGTTGTCTCCAATATGAACACCCTCTGCGATAATTGCCTTGTCCATAACGACACCGTCACCAATCACTGCACCATTCATAATAATGGAATTCTTGATTACAGCGCCCTTTCCGATCGTAACGCCGGAACCGATAACGGAATGCTGTACAGTACCGTAAACTTCCGTTGCCTCACCAACGATACTCTCTGTCACAGATCCTTCCGGATCAATGTACTGTGGTGGAAGCTGATCGCTCTTTGTGTAAATTCTCCAGAACTCCTCGTAGAGATTGAACTCTGGGATAATATCTACGAGCTCCATATTTGCTTCCCAGTAAGAACCAAGTGTTCCTACATCCTTCCAATAGCCCTTGTACTCGTAAGCACAGATCTTACTTCCACGCTCATGGCAGTATGGAATGATATGCTTACCAAAGTCACAGGATGGCTGATCTTTCAGTGCTGTCAAAGCCTCACGAAGCACCTTCCAGTTAAATATGTAAATACCCATAGACGCTTTGTTGCTGCGTGGATGCTCCGGTTTTTCTTCAAACTCCTGAATACATCCGGTATCGTCTGTGATAACAACACCGAAACGGCTTGCTTCCTCCATTGGTACCTGATAGGTTGCCAATGTGATATCGGCCTTGCTTGTCTTGTGATAGTCAAGCATCGCCTCATAATCCATCTTATAGATATGATCTCCGGAGAGAATCAGTACATAGTCTGGATTGTAGTAGTCAATATACTCAAGATTCTGATAGATTGCGTTCGCAGTACCTGTATACCACTGGCTGTTTGCACTCTTCTCGTATGGAGGAAGTACGGTTACACCACCAATACTTCGATCCAGATCCCATGGGATACCGATACCGATGTGCTGATTGAGCCGGAGTGGTCTATACTGTGTCAACACGCCGACAGTATCAACCCCCGAATTAATACAGTTGCTGAGTGGGAAATCGATAATCTTATATTTTCCACCAAATGCAACCGCCGGCTTAGCAAGCTTAGAAGTCAAAACGCCCAGACGACTCCCCTGTCCGCCTGCTAAAAGCATAGCTATCATTTCTTTTTTAATCATAATGTCACCCCTTTTAGCATAATATGTTTGTATTATAGCATTAAACCTAAAAAAGTGAAACACTTTTAGGCAATTTTTATAATTTTTTCTTAAAAAAGCTCATTGGAATGGTAAATAATACTAAATTTTACATTTTTTACACATTCATCGTCTCTGCAACACGTTTCATCGCCTTTAAGAACGGTAAAAAGTCCACCTCCAGAGACGCTGCAAGCTTGATATCATCCTTTTCCTGCAGCACTTTGCCGAGGCGTCCGACTGCGGACGCCATCCTGCCTTTGTCAATTCTTTGTTCATCCCGGTTAATCAGATCCTCACAGTTATTAAACACTTCGATCTCCCAGTTGATTCCCTGAATCACCAGATTGAACAGCTCGTCCGTATCGGACTGCCGGTTGTGTCTGAGTTCTGCAATCAGTGTCTCCGTTCCGGGAATGATAGTTGCACTGTAGTTGTATAGCTCCTTTAGTAAATCCTGTTGTGCAGATGCCTTATCACTCATTCAAAACTTCCTCCTGTCTACGACTCACTATTTTTCGTCACAATCTCTGTCAGGGAAGACGCAAGCCCTGCAATACCGGAAATCTCACTCGGAATAATCAGCTTCGTTGCTTTTCCGTCTGCTGCCTTGGCAAATGCCTCAAGACTCTTCAATGTAAGAACCGCCTGATCTGGTGCAGCTTCATTCAGGAACTTGATACCATCTGCGTTTGCCTGCTGTACTTTCAGGATTGCTTCTGCCTCACCTTCGGCACGGCGGATGGTTGCTTCCTTTGTCGCCTCTGCACGCAGAATTGCGGACTGCTTTTCTGCCTCTGCGGAAAGAATCAGAGACTCCTTCTGTCCTTCTGCGCGAAGAATTGCGGACTTCTTCTCACCTTCTGCAATCAGGATCTGTTCACGTCTCTCACGCTCTGCCTTCATCTGTTTTTCCATCGCATCCTGAATAGCTGCCGGTGGAATGATATTCTTCAGCTCGACACGGTTGACCTTGATACCCCAAGGATCTGTCGCCTCGTCCAAAGTCGCACGCATCTTTGTATTGATCGTCTCTCTCGATGTCAGAGTCTGGTCAAGTTCCAGCTCACCAATGATATTTCGAAGCGTTGTTGCTGTCAGATTTTCAATCGCCATGATTGGCTTTTCCACACCATATGCAAACAACTTCGGATCTGTGATCTGGAAGAATACGACTGTATCAATCCGCATCGTAACATTATCTTTTGTGATTACCGGCTGTGGTGCAAAATCAACAACCTGCTCTTTCATAGAAATGCGGTGTGCTACCTTATCAATCAAAGGCGTCTTCAAATGCAGACCTGCTGACCATGTCGTATTGTATGTTCCCAGACGCTCAATGACATATGCATGTGCCTGTGGTACAACACGTATAGAACTGCAAATCACTACAACAACCAAAATTACAAGAAAAATACCTAATATCTGTGCTCCATTCATCTTTCTGCCTCCCTTTTTCAATCAACTCTTCTATACTATCCTATGCCTGTGTGCTCTTCGTCACGATGAGCTTCACGCCGTCGATGCTCTGCACGAGAACCTTCTCTCCCGCAGCAATCTTCGAATCATCTGCGGAACGTGCAGACCATTCCATGCCCGAAAGCTTCACAACACCCTATGCCTCCAGATTGTTGATCTCCTGCATGACGATTCCTTCTTTTCCAATCAGACTGTCTACATTTGTCTTCTCCACATTCTTCATCAGATGCTTCGCCGCAAATGGCCGGGTAAACACAAAAAGCAACGTCGACACAACCGCAAACACAAGAAGCTGCACCAACCAGTGTGCACCGGTCAGCGAGATCAGTCCTGCCACAAATGCACCGCCTGCGAACCATATGGACGTAAGTCCGAGTGTAATGATCTCAACCACGATCAGTATCACAGTTATAATCAGCCATATTGTTAAACCCATAGTAACCTCCTCCTGTTATTTTTCAGCAAAATACACATCTCCTATGTATTCCACTCCGTCTTTTTTATTTTATCACACCGCGCATAAATCTTCCACAAAAAATAAAGAGAAATCCGTCAATTTTGCACAAATTTAACGGATTTCTCACATTGTTTTTTAATATGATGGTTTTCGACAGATTAATTCGACTGCATTGCACGCTTTGCACGCATACGAAGTGTTGGATCCAGAATCTTCTTACGGATACGGATGGACTTCGGTGTGATCTCCAGAAGCTCGTCAGTATCAATGAAATCCAGTGCCTGCTCCAGAGAAAGGATCTTTGGAGGTGTCAGCTTCAGCGCATCATCGGAACCGGATGCACGTGTATTCGTAAGCTGCTTCTTCTTGCAGACATTTACTTCGATATCCTCTGCCTTACCGCACTGTCCAACGACCATACCGCCGTAGACCTGCTCGCCCGGTCCGATAAAGAGTGTTCCACGCTCCTGTGCATTGAACAGACCATATGTGATACTCTCTCCTGACTCAAACGCGATCAGAGAACCCTGACTTCTGTAATTCATATCGCCCTTGTATGGCTGATAACCATCAAACATCGTATTGATGATACCATTTCCCTTGGTAGCGGTCATGAAATCACCACGGAAACCAATCAGTCCACGGGATGGAATTGAGAACTCCAGTCTCGTTGTACCATTTCCAGTTGGTGCCATACCCTGCAGCTCACCCTTACGCTGATTCAGCATATTGATAACGGTACCGGAGAATTCATCTGGCACATCAATGACTGCAATCTCGAACGGCTCTAACTTTTTGCCCTTCTCATCTTCCTTATAGATAACCTCTGCCTTACTTACTGCGAACTCATAGCCCTCACGACGCATGTTCTCGATCAATACAGACAGATGCAGCTCACCACGTCCAGATACCTTAAAGCTCTCAGTCGTGTCTGTCTCTTCCACACGCAGAGAAACATCAGTATTTAACTCACGGAACAGACGGTCACGCAGATGACGGGAAGTAACGAACTTTCCTTCCTTACCTGCGAGCGGTGAATCATTTACCATGAAATGCATGGCGATCGTAGGCTCAGAAATCTTCTGGAACGGAATTGGTTCCGGATCATCCGGTGAACAGATTGTATCACCGATGTGGATATCTGAAATACCGGAAATCGCTACGATCGAGCCGATACCTGCCTCGTTCACTTCCACCTTGTTCAGGCCTTCAAACTCATATAACTTACCAATCTTTACCTTGCGGTACTTGTCAGGCTCATGATGGTTTACGATGATTGCATCCTGATTCAGCTTGATCGTACCATTATCCACCTTACCTACACCGATACGGCCAACATACTCATTATAATCAATCGTACTGATCAGAATCTGTGTACCTGCATCTGGATCACCGGTTGGTGCCGGAATATATTTCAGGATCGTCTCGAACAATGGCTGCATATCTGTACCCGGCTCATCTGGTGAAAGGGATGCAATACCTGCCTTTGCGGATGCGTAAACAAATGGGCAGTCAAGCTGCTTCTCATTTGCATCAAGCTCTAATAAAAGCTCCAATACTTCCTCTTCTACTTCTGCCGGTCTTGCCTCCGGACGATCGATTTTATTGATACACACGATTACGTTCAGATCCAGTTCCAGTGCTTTTTTGAGCACGAACTTCGTCTGTGGCATCGCACCTTCAAATGCATCTACCACGAGGATAACGCCATTTACCATCTTTAAGACACGCTCTACCTCGCCACCGAAATCAGCATGACCCGGCGTATCAATGATGTTGATCTTTGTATTCTTATAAGTAACTGCGGTGTTCTTAGAAAGGATTGTGATACCTCTCTCACGCTCGATGTCATTCGAATCCATGACACGCTCTGCGACTTCCTGATTGTCACGGAATACACCACTCTGCTTCAACAGTTCGTCCACGAGGGTTGTCTTACCATGATCGACATGGGCGATAATTGCTACGTTTCTTACATCTTCTCTTGTAATCTGCATATCTCTTTCCTCATCTCTATATACATACTCAACTACAACAAACTTAGGTATTTTAGCACATTCTTCCCTTACTTTCAATATTTTAGACAAAAAAAGCTCCGGGGATTTCACTCCCCGAAGCCCTGTTTTTACTGCTTATTTTTTGATATATGCCTGTGTTTTCACACTGGTGATACCCTGATAGCTTCTCGCTGGTGCATTACCACCCTTTGGTACAAGCACGATCTGGATTCCTTCCAGTCTCTTCGCAAGTCCTGCGGTTCCTGCTGCTTCGCCGTTCTTTGCCCAGCCAAGCCAGCCAAAGCTCTGTGCATGTACACGGTAATATACATCGTAATGCTCTGCCATCTCGCCAGTCAGTGCAATACGGATTGCTTCGAGACGCTTCGCCTCTCCACTTGTACCAGACATATCTCCATCGCGCCTCCAAGTATTTGGATTGTTTTCATTTCCCTGCCAGCCGTAAGTCTGTACATGGGTTGTGTAAACAATGCTTCCACTGTATGGCTTATTTGTAAGCTTGATGTTGATACCTTCGAGTCTCTTTGCCTGTCCGGAAGTACCACTCATCTGTCCGTTATACTTCCATCCCTGCCAGCCAAAGGTCTGTACGTGTGTGCGGTATGCAACATTGACATTTGCCTCTCCAGCCACACTTGGATTTGTATTTGAAGTTGCCTGATTGCCAACCACTGGAGAAGAACCAGCCTTTGCAATATAACTCTTTGCCTGATGTACGCCAGATGCTGCGTTAACACCTGCGTAGTTGACACCCGGTACAGCTGCGCCCTTCTTCACTACCACGATCTGGATACCTTCCAGTCTCTTTGCATAACCTGCAGTTCCAGATGGTGCGCCATTCTTCGCCCAGCCAAGCCAGCCATATGACTGTGCATGCACTCTGTAATAAACATCGTACTTATCCTTATCTGCGCCTGTAAGCTGGATCTTGATTGCCTCTAATCGCTTTGCTTCACCCTCAGTTCCGTTCATCTCACCATTTGCGGACCAAGGCAACCAGCCGTAGCTCTGGCAATGGGTTGTGTACTGGAT
>ENA-OYZA01000831-OYZA01000831.1-human-gut-metagenome-genome-assembly--contig:-NODE-831-length-11229-cov-5.040899_pt1 | contig 11229 bp, 6 predicted proteins | sample MGYA00243257_ERZ653465 | MGnify/ENA primary metagenome ERZ653465 (study PRJEB26926, sample SAMN06164939) | human gut metagenome | biome: ENVO:00009003; feature: ENVO:2100002; material: ENVO:00002003...
GTATAAGAGACAGGTTTTATGTCGATTTGCCGCTTTCTCCGCGCGGTTGCGTGCGACGTTTGCGCGCGCATTCGGCTTGATATAAGTACGGGTGTATGGTATACTCCCCTCAAAGGAGTTATTATGCCACAGGAAGTCAGCGATAAGAATTATGCGGAAATTACCGCAAGTTGCTCAAAGGTTTTGAGCTACTTTCATTTGCAGAACAACATCTCTCCGATTAAAAGACTCTACGTCAAAAACTCGTCCGATACGGAACGTGAAAACATCACAATCCGCATTCATTCCGAGCCAAAATTCTTGCTCCCCTGCGAAATAAACGACGTAAGACTTCCCCGCAAAACAACGGCGAAGTTCGACACCAGCGTTCAGCTTTCGCCGCTCTTTATGGTCGCCCTCGACAAAACAATCGAAGGCGAAATCATAATGGAAGTCGTGGACGAAGACGCAGTTGTTGCCGAGCAGAGGTTCAAGGTTCAGTTGCTGGCATTCAACGAATGCAACTTCCGCGAAGACCCCGCGTCGCTCGCGGCGTTTGTCCGCCGAACCGCCGAAATCAACAAACTGCTCAATATGGCAGGCCGCAAGGTTCAGAGCTGGAACCTCAATTCCTGCACGGGTTATTCGGGAACGCGCAACAACGTCCGCAACTTCTTCGCCGCCTGTTACAGCGTGCTTGCGGACCAGAAGTTCACGCCCGCCGATATGAAGACAGACCAGGAGTTCGTCTTCATTCCCGACCATCAGGAAACGCTCATATCCAAAATCGCCTCGCCTCTCGAACTTGCGCTCATTCTTGCCGCGCTTGTCGAAAGCAACGGTCAGAACGGTATTGTCGCGCTCATCAACAACAAATGGTACACGGGCTGTTTCCTCACCAACGAGTGTCTGCCCAACCTCATAAACGACGACCCCGACATTCTGCGCAAGAAATCCGAACGCGGAGTCAGCGACCTCAGTATGGTTGCAATAAGCGACCTGTTGCAGGGTGTGTCGTTTGAAAAGGCCGAAAAGAGCGCGCAAAGCGCACTCAAAAAGGACGCCGACGTCGAGTTTATCGTCGACATCAAACGCGCGCGCATCATGCACGTCTATCCTCTGCCCGAACGCGTCAAAAGTGCGGGCGGTTACGACCTGCGCCAAAGCAAGGACTACTACACCGACCTCGCCCCCAAACAGCTCAAAGAGTACGGCGGCGAAATCGTGGGCGAAAAGGAAATCAGCAGGGTTACGCAATGGGAACGCCGACTTCTCGATATGGATATGCGCAACTCTCTGCTCAACTTCAAGGTTTCGCAGACCGCGGTCAAGTTGCTCGTCCCGTCCCTTGAAGATTTCATAGAAAATATGGCGGAGGTCAAGTCATTCACGCTCGAATGCAAACCCAAAGAAAGCCCCGAAACCCTCGACAAGGTTTCAAACGGTTTCGAGCGCGCGACTTACCTCAAACCTTTTGCCGACTACATACTCTACGAATACAAAAACAAACGCCTGCGCACGGCATACGACCTGCGCGAACACGAAGCCACAATTCTGCGTCTTTTCCGCAAGGAAAAATCCATACAGGAAGAAACGGGCACGCTTACGCTTTATCTTGCCGCAGGGTTCCTCAAATGGAAGGAACAGGAGCTGTCCGACGACAAGTATGCGCCGCTTTTCCTCTACCCTGTCAGCATCTCCAAAAAAGGCGTGGCGGCTCCCGTTTATACTGTCGAAGTCAACACCGACGACCTGCGCGTCAACAGCACTCTGCTCGAATTCCTGTATCAGGAGTTTGACCTCGATATGCGCGGACTTGCCTCTGTCGAACTCAACACTCCGCAAGCCGTACTGTCCGTTCTCGCGCGCATAAAGCGCGAAACCGTACGCTTCAAAGGCTGGGACATCTTCCCCAACGTTTTCCTTGCAAGTCTGTCGTTTGCAAACTATCTGCTCTGGCACGACGTAAAATACAAATCCGACCGTTTCCGCGAACACCCCATTGTGCGTTCGCTCATCAACAACAGGCTGGAACTGTCGGGCGACGCGTTCGACCTCTCCGACAGAAGCAGCGACGAAGCGTACGTCGGTGCGGAAAAAATGTATCTTCCCATTTCCGCCGACTCGTCGCAGTACTCCGCAATCTACGACAGCTTGTCCAAGAGTTTCGTTCTGCACGGACCTCCCGGAACGGGCAAGTCGCAGACAATCACCAACATAATCGCAAACAACATCGTCCGCGGCAGACGCGTCCTGTTCGTCGCAGAAAAAATGGCGGCGCTGTCCGTCGTTCACCGCAGACTGCAAAATATCGGCCTCGGCGACTTCTGCCTCGAACTGCACTCCAACAAGGCGAACAAGAACGTTGTCCTCAACCACATAATCAACACGCTCGCGCTTGCCGACGAAACGTCGCAGCAGGACCTCGAAGAAAAAGCCGCGGAAATCGCAGTTCCTCTCGAAAAGTTGCAGAAAGAGCTGGACGCAATGCACCGCAAACGTTATCTCGGTTTTTCGCTTTACAAAGCAATCCTCAACTACTTCGAAAACGAGGATGCGCCCGACTGCCTAAACATCGACAGTCTGTTCTACGAGAAGTTGACGGAAAGTTCTTTCAACAACTACCTTGACGTGCTGACGGAACTCTCTCTCCGCGCAAAAGAATGCGGCGACATCGAGAAATCGCCATTCAAACACATAGGCGACTTTACCTACGACGAAAAATGGCGCGCCGACGGCGAATCCATTCTCGAAATTTATCTCATCGAGCTCAAACATCTGCGCCAGTACGCCCGCAACCTTTTGCCGCTGTTCAATATGCGCACGGTTGCGCTCACCAACGCGAAACTCAAAGCGCTTTACGACATCTGCCTGCTGTTGCGCGACGAAAGCGTCCGCGAATATTTCGCGCGCTGCAAAACGGTGGAAAACGCAAAAGGTATGCTCGACTCCTTCCGCGAAGCCTACAAGAAAAACGGCATACTCACCGCGGAATATACGTCGAAATACGGCACATACCCTTACGAAGTTCCACTCGAAGAAGTCGACGAAGCCATGCGCACGGGCAATTACAGCCGCGGCGTGAAACGCTGTTTCCCCGCTTCTCTCGACAAAAAAGACAGAGGTTTCTTCCTCGAATTCCTCGCAAAATGCGAACAGAACCGCCGCACGCTCAACAAACGCAAAGACGAACTTGCGGCATTGTTTGCGCTGACTTCCGCCGACGTTTCGGCGGTGTACGACCGCGTGGAGAAAATGGAGCACCTGTTTGAGTGCGCGCTCAAACTCTACGCCGAATTCGACCTCAACCTCTTCAACGAAAGCTGTATAGAACTCACCCGCTACGGCGTGCACCGCTATCTCGATTTCTTTATCGCGGCGTTCGACAACTGTTTCCGCGCGGCAAAAGACTTCGGCGAAATCTTCCGCACGGGCGACTTCATCGGCGGCGACGACATCAACGCCTGCATAGAATACGTCACCAACGTTCAGAAGAACATCGACTTCATTCCCAACTGGTGCCGCTATCAGGAAATGGTAAACAAATGCCGCAACAGCGGTTTCGAGTTTATTCTCGAACCGCTGAACGTCGGAGAAATTTCCGCCGACGACATTTTGAGATGTTTCAAGAAATGCGTCTATTACAACTTCATAAAGAGCGAACTCTACCTTGACGACGTGTTGTGCCAGTTCTCGGGTCTTACGCTGGAAGAAGCGGCAAACAAGTTCAAGAACCTCACCGAGGAATACGAACGACTCACCCGTCAGGAACTTTACCGCAAACTCGTCGATTCGCTGCCGCGTGCAGATACGACGGGCGACCACAACCTCGAACGCGTCATTCTGATGCGCGCCGAGAAAACCAACATGAAAGGCACTACCCTGCGCGCGCTGTTTGCACAGATACCCAACATTCTGAAAGCGTGCTGCCCGTGTATGCTTATGTCGCCGACTTCGGTCACGCAGTTCCTCGACATCGACATGGACAAGTTCGACCTCGTCATATTCGACGAAGCGTCGCAGGTTCCTACGTGCAAAGCCGTCGGAAGCATTGTCCGCGGTAAAGATCTCATCGTCGTCGGCGACCCCAAACAGTTGCCGCCTACCACGTTCTTCAGTTCGGACTACAAGGACGACGAGCACTTCGAAGTGGAAGACCTCGAAAGCATACTGGACGACTGCCTTGCGCTCGGTATGCCCGAAAACCACCTGCTGTGGCACTACCGCTCCAATCACGAAAGCCTCATCGCATTCTCGAACGCGATGTACTACGACAACACCCTGCTCACCTTCCCCTCGCCCAACGAGCTCAACAGCAAGGTTTCCTTCCAATACGTTGACGGCGTTTACGAAAGAGGCGGCAGCAAGTGCAACAAGAAAGAAGGCGACGCGCTTGTCGCGGAAGTCGTGCGCAGACTCAAAGACCCGACAACCCGCTCGCAGAGTATCGGTATAGTCACATTCAACACCGCGCAACAGAACTACATAGAGAACGAACTCGGCAAACAGATACACCAGTACAACCTCGACTCCGCAGCGTACGACTGCGAAGAACCGCTGTTCGTAAAGAACCTCGAAAGCGTACAGGGCGACGAACGCGACGTAATTCTGTTCAGCGTAGGATACGGCCCCGACAGCAACGGCAAACTCTCGCTCAACTTCGGTCCTATCAACCAGGCGGGCGGCTACAAACGACTCAACGTCGCAGTCACGCGTGCGCGCAACGAAATGAAAGTGTTCAGCGCGATAACGGGCAATATGATTGACCTCAACCGCACGGACAGCAAGGGCGTGGCGGGACTCAAAGCCTTCCTCGAATACGCCGAACGCGGCAGAGAAATGCTTGCAATCTCCAACACCGACATCACGGCAACTCACGGCGGTATCGGTGAACTCGTTGCCCGCGAACTCAAAGACAAAGGCATCATCTGCGACTACAACCTCGGCGTGTCCGACTTCAAAATCGACGTCGCCGTTGTCGACCCGCGCAACAAGGATAAATATATCCTCGCAATCATCTGCGACAGCGAAAGCAGCTGCAAACTGAAAGGCGTGAAAGACCGCGTCGCAATGCAGACCAAGATACTCAAAAAACTCGGCTGGAATACCTATCAGTTGTGGACGGTCAACTTCTTCAACAACACGCGTCGCGAAATCGCAAAGATAAAAGACTACATCACCACTCTCACCGAAAAGAAAGTGATGAGCAAGAAACTTGTCAAGGACATCACCAACCGCTACCGCGCAACATACAAGAGCTACTACTGCAAACCCATGCTCAAAGCAGGTGCGGACTTTGTCCTGAACTTCGTCAACGAAGAGAAAATCAAAGGCAAGATAAGAGATATAATCGAAACCGAATCGCCGATTGAAAGTTCGCTTTTGCTCGATAAACTGCTTGTTCTGTTCAATGTTCCCAAGACGAGCAAACGCGCCGTCGCGACTCTGAACGATTATATGAACGAGTTTGCAAGCTTCCAGCAAACCTATTTCGGCAAGACGTTCTACGTCGACAAAGCCGTCGAAACCTTCCGTCCCTGCGACGTCAAGACCTCGCGCGACCTCACCAAGGTTCACCCTGCGGAAATCATAGCCGCGGCAAAATGCGCAGTCGAAACACGTCTCAACCTCGAACGCGGGGACGTCGTCAAGGAAGTCATTGCGCTGTTCGGCACGGGCAAGAAAACCAAAGCCGTAACAGAATGGATTGAACAGTGCATAAACATGGCAATAGCCGAAAACCAACTGCTCGTCACCGTGGACGATATTCTTACAACTTAGTCGCGGCATAAAAACACGGAATAATATATCCAGGAGAAAATTATGTTTTGTCCAAAATGCAAAGGGGAAATGACCCGCGACGATAAGGGTTTTTATGTCTGCCCCGATTGCGGTGCAAAATTCCGCTCGCAAAATCCAACCAAATCGGAAATGCAAAATCGAGAAACCAACGACGGAACTTTTGCCAGTTCCAATGCTTCGGCTTATGTGGGAGTCACGGTAGTTCTGTTCATCATGAGTGTTGTTCTTACGGTGATTACAAACCTGCTCACTTTTTCGTTGGTGTTAAAGCTGGTGCTGTATCTCGTAAGCTTGTTACTCACGCTTGCGTACACAATCTGTCTTATCAAAGCGGTTTCGTACGGTTGCATCGACAAGTATGACAGCGACCTGCAAAAATCTAAAGCTAAGGCGGCAAAAGAACTGAAAACCAAAATCGCCGAACTGCAAAACAGAATATCCGCTCTCGAAACCACGCTTGTAGAATTCAAAGCAAACGCGGAACGGGAAAAAGCTGACGTGAGAAACTCTTCCGAAACGGAAAGAGAATGACAACACAAAAAACGCCTTCGATGAAGGCGTTTTTTCTATCGTTGGTCGCTCACGTTTGCCGACGAATTGTACTTCGAAAGGTCGGCAACGGGGTCGTACGGCGCACCGCTCGGCGTACCCGCCAGCAACGCTATATCCACGGCGTTGGCGGGCAAACCCCAGGAATTTCCGCTGAACAGCACTGTAGCGCCGTCAACGACGTATCCGCGCGTGTTGTACACCGTGTTGAACATCACGGTAGCCTCGGACGAAGGGTTGAAATACGCCGCCTGGCGCAAGGAATAAATTTCGTTGTTCCTTACCATAAGGTTCTGAACTCCGCCCTGCGTTACAAATCCTCTGTTGACAACCCACCCTGACGAGTCGCCGCCTTGCGGCGGACCGTAAATTACGTTGTCGGCAAGCAAAACCCCGTTCGCACCTATCTGCACGAACTCATTGGGATAAGGAACGTCGCTTGTGATTTCAATCCCGCGCAATTCCGTATTCGCGCCCGTAATCAGAAAAGGCACAATCTGTGATTGCAACACTACTTTTGCCCCTCTTTGCCCTTCGAGAACTACTCCTTCCTTTGACAGATTTATTTGTGCGGTTGCGGGATATTCGCCCGAAAACACCGTAATCTTGCCGTCAGGCGCAACTGCGGAATAGGCTTCTTCGATTGTTGCAAAGGGTTTTGCCTGCGTTCCGTCGCCGTCCACGCTGCCCGCTTTGACGTACAGCGAATAAGGATTGGGCGTCAATGCTCCGTCCGCTCCTGTCGCTCCTGTCGCACCGGTAGCCCCTGTCGCGCCGGTAGCCCCTGTCGCGCCTGTAGCACCCGTTGCACCTGTGTCACCTTTTTCTCCCGTTGCACCTGTAGCACCCGTAACGCCGTCCGAACCTGCGGGACCCGTGGCGCCCGTTACTCCAGTTACCCCTGTGGCGCCCGTCGCCCCTGTATCGCCTTTTTGACCCGTTGCCCCCGTGGAACCCGTCGCTCCGTCTTTGCCGTCTGCACCAGTGGCTCCGGTATCGCCCTTTTCGCCCTTTGCTCCCGCTGCTCCGTCCGCGCCCGTAGGACCCGTTGAACCCGTCGGTCCCGTGGGACCCGTCGCACCTGTTGCTCCCGTTTCGCCTTTGGGTCCGCGCGGACCCGTCGCGCCCGTTACACCGCCGACCGCCGCTCCCGTCACTCCTTTTCCCGCGCAAGGAAAACATCTCCCGTAATCCGAACTCCCCGTCATACATATGCCCCCGTGACGGAAAGGCGCATCGAAAATCCCGTTGTCTTTCATATAATTCTCCGAACATCATTCTTCGTTCATAAATATGTTTTTTCGGGAATGACAGGTGCACCGCTGATATCGGAGTAAATATACTTGTAGGCAGTCACCATTTTGCGCTTGTCAATCATATATATAAAAGTTATAATGTTTAAGAGAATGAAAAAGTCGGTTCGCATTTTTATACTTTTGATTATACTTGCGTTTTCGTTTACGTTGTTTGCTTTTTCCCTCCCGACAAACGACGTCATTTCCGCACGCTACGAAAACGTCGCGACAAACGGCAGTTTTGAAATTTGTACGGGAAACTCGGGAGACAGCGCAGTATTCCGTTTTGAAACCGAAACCGAAATAAACACCGTCGTACTTAAAGAAAGCGGCAACACAATAACATCTTTCCGCATATACGCCGACGGCGAGGAAACTCCGATTTACGGCAATGATTATATCGGCGGCTACCGCTACTGCGCTTTTGAAACAAAGGAAGTTTCTTCCCTGCGTATAGAGGTCTTGTCGTCGGACTCGAAATGGGTGCTGACTTCGCTTGAAGCATACCTTATCGAAAACCGACCCGACGACTTCGAAGTCATGAGTTACATCAACGTCGACACGGCTTATCTGCTCTCTTCCGAATACGCCGAAACCGCGTCGCACGTCACGCAATTCAACGTGTTCGGCGCGGTGTTCTTCGACGTCAACGCCGACCTTTATATCGCAGATTACGAGCTTAACGGAACAAAAATCGACGGTAAAGCCTTGCTTTCGCAGGCTATCGCGAATATACGCGCTATCAATCCGTCTGCAAAAATAGTGCTTACAGTTCTGGGCAACCGCGATTTCGGCGACGGGGCCGACACCCGTGACCGACACAATTCGGCAATGGGCACTCACGGAAACAAACTCACGGCAAACCTGCTTGCTTTGCTTGAAGAATACGACGCCGACGGTGTTTCGTTCGATTACGAATACCCCGAAAAGAAAAGCGATTTCAGAACCTTTGCCAACTACATAGAAAGCCTTGACCGCGCACTCGGTGACAAATTGCTCACGGCGGCGATTTCCGAATGGTGCATTGGTTGGAACCGTTTTTCCGCGTCCGATTTCGACCCGCTCGACTCGATTGAAATTATGGCATACGACCTCTTCGACGAAAGGGGCAACCATTCAACGTTCTACTCGGCTTACTCCGTGGTGACAAACTTAATCGACAAAGGCGTTGATATGAAAAAGGTTCATCTCGGACTTCCTTTCTACTCCCGCCCGATAAACGGCGATACGTACTGGGGGCTTTATCACGAAATTGCATACGAACTGTCGCCTTACGAAAACACGGTAAACGAAGTTTACGTGAATGCCGAAGGAAGAGAAATCCCCTCAACACCTAACTACTATAACGGCAGACAAATGATTTACGACAAAACCCGTTTCGCGCTAGACGCGGGACTTGGCGGAGTTATGGTGTGGCATTTCGGGTGCGACAGCACCGACCCCGAATTGTCTTTGTTTGCGCAAATCGGTGCGGCGCTCGGCAAAGACTAAAACAACTCTCCGCGCCTTTTCGTTTTGTCAATTTTCGTTTGCGTGATATAATACAGTCACATACAATTCAATAAATCACACGAAATCCGTTAAGGTATGATATGTCAATCGAAAAAGTAAAAACTTATTTCCGTGAATTCGGAATGGAAAACCGCGTTATAGAATTTCCGACGTCCAGCGCAACTGTGGAACTTGCAGCAAAAGCTCTTGACTGCGAACCTTGCCGCATAGCGAAAACCCTTTCCTTCGGAATAGACGGCAAAGCCATTCTCATTGTCGCCGCAGGCGACGCAAAAGTCGACAACAAAAAATACAAAGCTCGTTTCGGCACCAAAGCCAGAATGCTCTCTCCCGAAGAAGTCGACAACCTTATCGGCCATTCGATAGGCGGAGTGTGTCCCTTTGCCGTAAACGACGGCGTAACCGTTTATCTGGACGAGTCACTCAAAAGGTTTGACACAGTTTTTCCTGCCTGCGGCAGCAGCAACAGCGCGATAGAACTCACAATCAGCGAACTTGAACGCTACTCTGCATTCACCGATTGGGTGGACGTCTGCAAAGACTGGCAACCCGAAAACGCAGACTGACTTTTCAATCAATCCAAAGAATCGCTTGCCCCGATTTAAATGATTAAAAATCTTCGCATTCCCAGACGGTTTGACCGCAGAGAGTTATTTTTCCGTCAAAATGACAAGGCATACTGTATGACGTCATATACACTTCGTTGACGTACACCTCGAATACGGAATCTTTGTGCAAGATTATTATGCTCGCGTCGCCTTCGGCGGTGTAACCTTTATCGGCAATATCCGCACTCCGAACTTTGTCGCCGTCCGTTTCCGAGGTGATTTCTATCATTCCCTTCTCGTATTTTATAAAAGTTTTGCTTTCGGCACCGAAGGAGATAACGTCGCCGTCTTTGATTGCGCCCTCGATGAAATGGCAGGCGTCTGCCGCAAAACCTCTTTCTTTGACAACACCGAACGACTTTATCTTGTCGTTGCCGTGCCAATATTTGAGATGTATGCTTTCGTTGAAAATTTCCGCTTTTTTGAGCGGCGCCATGTAACAATGCGAGAATCCGGAATCCGCACGGAACCTCGTGATTGCGTGATGATTGACAAGCAACTCGTCTTCCGTTTGCAGAAATCTGGAAAAATAGGTGCTTTCAAACGGCAACATAACCGTGTTTTCCGCGCACCTCGTGTAAGGTCCGTTGACCGCGTCGGCTTTATAGCCAATCATACCTGTCCCGAAAAGTCCGAACATTCCGTAATATTTCCCGTCTTTCTTGACAATTGCGCCCGACTCGTCCGCATCAGGGAAAATACCGTTGCTTTCCATTGCATGCCAATGCAAACCGTCTTCGGAATATCCGAACCCTATTCCGCCGTTCTTGTCTTCGCGCCCCTTGGGCGTAGCCGTCCAAGTGCCGTAATAGCCGCCTTCGCTTCTTTCTATCGGATAAATGCAATCCCATCTGCCCTTGGGCTCATACAGTTTTTCGTCTATGTCGAAAACTTCGTCCGTCTTTTCCCAATGTACGAGGTCACGGCTCACCGCAAAAAATATTCTCTGCCGTTTGTCGCCCTCTTTTACATACTGCCACTCGGAAAAATTGGCGATGAACGTTTTGTCACGGTCGAAATCAGGCGACTTCCAGACAGACCCCGTCCCCAGAAAATCTACCATTTTTTCGCTTGAAGTAAGCGCAAGCCCGTGGTCTTTCCAGCGCACTCCGTCATCGGATTCCGCCACGCCGAAACCGCCCCACCTTCCGTTGATTTCGGAAAGATAATAAAGATAGAATTTTCCGTCATTACGGAAAAGCCATGTATCCCAATGTGTGTTGACTGCGTTTGACCTGAAAAACAAAGTAGACATATTCGCCTCCGCAATACACTTATACCACACATCACCGAATATGTAAACGTTTTCATCAAATTCAACCGCCCTATTTCACCATTGTTTACCCCGCCGACATTCATCATTGCTTGTTTTGTTTGACTATGTGCAAAGCAAACAAAAACCCGCGTCTCCCGCGCGGGTTTTTGTTTTAGGCTCTGTCACAACAAATGGTTGATTTTTGACGAGAAATAGCGTATAATAATAG
>ENA-OYZA01000851-OYZA01000851.1-human-gut-metagenome-genome-assembly--contig:-NODE-851-length-11139-cov-5.232317_pt1 | contig 11139 bp, 7 predicted proteins | sample MGYA00243257_ERZ653465 | MGnify/ENA primary metagenome ERZ653465 (study PRJEB26926, sample SAMN06164939) | human gut metagenome | biome: ENVO:00009003; feature: ENVO:2100002; material: ENVO:00002003...
GTTTTATATAAATTTATACAGTCATGAAGGGAAAAAAAGTATTTACAAAAGCTGAAATCGAACAATTGTTGCAACTCATCAAAGAGAGAAGGCAAGCTCCATCGGACAAACAGAAATCGATACGGAACAAAATGCGTAAACTGGGGTTTTATGGAAGAGACGACTGGGGTATAATAGACTGTACCGAAACAGATTTAATACAGTTGATAAGCAATGGTAAAATAACCGTAAAAGATGCCTGTACAGACGAATCTAATCGTTCGTCATTCATTAAACGTCTTATTTCAATGGTGAAAAAATAGCCATATCGACAAAAATGAAAAAGGAGCAAAGTGCAAATTAAATGATACATCTATGAAATTCAACACTATCGATGATTTGAAAGCCGCCGGTTTCGAGGGATTCATTCCGGTAGCTCAACTGCAAACCGACAGTACGTCAATACCCCAAACAGCCGGAGTGTATATGGTCGTCTATACAGAGGAAAATATGCCCGAGTTTCTCTCCCGCGGTACGGGAGGATTCTTTAAGGGGAAAGATCCAAATGTGTCGATAACCGAGTTGGAAACCAACTGGGTAGGAAATACATGCGTGGTCTACATCGGAAAAGCCGGAACAACCCTCCGAAAACGACTAAATCAATATCTGAAATTCGGGAATGGACAAAATATAGGGCACTGGGGCGGCCGATACATTTGGCAAATAAAAAATTCCGGCAATTTGCTGTTGTGCTGGAAACCTACTCCCGACGAAGATCCCGAAGCGATCGAAACCGCACTCATCGCCCGATTCAAAGAACAGCACGGGGGACACAGACCTTTCGCCAATCTCAAAGATTAAAGGCAGAGGGGATCTCTATGCAGAGTCAAGGCAGAAGTTCTATTTTGCCTTGATTCCCATTTTTAGACAAATTAGAATACTTGCAATATGAAAAAATCTCATTACTACGACATTGCCGAGTATTGTGGAGACGAACTATATTGACGATCGTTTCACAAATCCGGTGGTATCCGGCACAGACGACACAACAGTATCTCTTCTCGCCCGATAGGGTAACAGTTCTTGCAGCCTCTGTTCCAACTGTGTCACCGTCAGGTTGCGGGAATCGATGGACCCATCGGGGGCGATAAGCATAAAATTGGGAACCGACACCAGAGCATATCGGGTTTCGATTACATCGGGTTCCGCGGCCACACATTGATGTGAAGGCAATCCCAAAGTTTTCACTTTTTCTCGCCATATGTCCCGTTTTTTATCCAATGAAACAGACAAAAAGGTCGCGCCCCGATAACCATACGCCCGATACAGTTCTCCAAATTTCGTCATATCCCGGCAAGAAGGCTCGCTATCCGAACGCCAAAAGCCAATAGCCGTATATCTCGCATATCCTATATATCCCGACAGATTCTCTTTCCGCCCCGAATACTCTATCACTGGAACATCTACATACGGATTTCCCGGCTCGACTTTATCGGCATTACGCAAGCGCAAAGAAATATCGGACAATACCTGCGCATTCTTGCTTCGCCCACCGAATCCCGACAAAAGGCTTCGCAACTCATCTTCATCGAAACGGCTTTGCATCTGTTCCAGCACCCATATCGCAGCCGGTGAATAATGATTCCGTCGAATAAATCGGTAGGCCAGCTTCTCCTCTTGGCTGCTCAAACGAAAATCCTCATCGCACATCGATTGTTCCAAACCGGCATCCATCATACGCTTCTCCACCTGTTCGACGTAATGGCTATGCAAACAGCGGCGTAAAGAATCGAGGCGATACGCCTCCCGTTTATATTCCTCGAATATGTTATTCTGCTCCGTCCCTGCGACACTCGAATACGAAGTATCCATCACCGCCTCCATCGCTCCATTTTCCAACACAAATAACACGGGCACAGCCAAAGAATCGAGATAACGGTTAAACCGCAGATAAGCCATAATCGGTTCCTCCTGTACTCCGTGAAAAGAAAAAACTCCGCCATCGACTATCGCACTGTCCAAATTCACCAATTCATCTCCGTTACTATGAGACAAATAAACGACATTCCCGTCAGTCAGCGAGTTAACCACTTTTCCTGTAATCACGTATGACGAATCCGTTCTATCCTGACAACCGGCGAGCAATAGCAGAAAAAATATCCAATGATATACCTTATTCATACTCTATACTTTGTAACTACAAAGATAGCGAAAGGTGAGAGCAGAGACAAACGGAAACCCCATTTCCGATTTGGCTATACCGAACCGCATCCTATCTTCGTACTCACAAAGATAAAGAAGTTTTCAGGAACCATCTCAAATCTTAACTCATTCATCTCGGCAGCAATCGGCTTTTTTTGTAGTTTTGCTTAAAGAACAAAAACGACCAGAATCATGAAATTTATAGGAGCCCACGTAAGTGCTGCGGGCGGTGTAGAAAACGCTCCGGTAAACGCACATGCCATAGGAGCCAAAGCCTTCGCCTTGTTCACAAAAAATCAAAGGCAATGGCAATCGCCTCCGTTATCGGGAAAAAGCATAGAACTGTTCAAGGAGAATTGCGAAAAATACGGATTCTCACCCCAATATATACTACCGCATGACAGCTACCTAATCAACCTCGGACATCCTCAGGAAGAAGGGCTGACCAAATCTCGGGCGGCTTTTCTGGACGAAATGCGACGTTGCGAACAGCTGGGATTGAAATTATTGAATTTCCACCCCGGCAGTCACTTGAAAGAGATTTCGACCGACGAGTGTTTAGCCCGTATCGCCCAATCGATCAATTTGGCTCTCGAAAAGACCGATGGGGTTACCGCCGTTATAGAAAACACGGCCGGGCAAGGCAGTAACGTAGGATTCAAGTTCAAGCATTTAGCGGTTATCATCGACCGGATAGAGGACAAAAGTCGTGTAGGAGTCTGCATAGATTCCTGTCATGCTTTTGCCGGAGGTTACGATTTGGCGACAGCCGAAGGATATGATGCGACTTGGCGGGAATTCGACCGGATTATCGGATTCGAATACTTGCGAGGAATGCACCTGAACGATGCTAAAAAGGGTCTCAACTCCCGTGTAGACCGTCACGACAGTTTAGGCGCAGGCGTATTGGGTATGGGGTTCTTTGAACGATTAATGCAAGATAAGCGTTTTGATAACATACCGTTGATTCTCGAAACTCCGAATGAGAACCTTTGGCCTCAGGAAATAGAGAAACTGTATGGCATGACCTCCCCGGAATAAACAGAACAACGAATTTACAATAAACCCAATGCTCCTCTCTTTTCGATGGAATGAGAGTAAAACCCGATTTAAGTTTCCGAAGGCTATGGGATATTAGTTTCGGATTCTTCGGCGTTCAGATAGCCTATGCTCTTCAAAGCGCCAACATTAGCCGGATATTCGCCACCTTAGGGGCCGATCCGCATAATTTAAGTTATTTCTGGATACTTCCTCCGTTAGCAGGAATTATCGTACAACCCATCGTGGGCGCATTGAGCGACCGCACTTGGAATCGTTTCGGGCGACGTATTCCATACCTTATCGCCGGCTCGGCCATCGCCGTAGCAATCATGTGCCTATTGCCTAATGCCGCTTCATTCAAGGGATATATCCATGCAATGTGGTTCGGATTAATAGCCCTCATGATGTTGGACACATCTATCAATATGGCCATGCAACCTTTCAAAATGTTGGTAGGCGATATGGTCAACGAACGGCAAAAAGGACTCGCTTACTCCATACAAAGTTTCCTTTCCAATGCCGGAAGTTTAGTCGGCTACTTGTTTCCTATCCTGTTCACCTATATCGGTATCAGCAATATCGCAGCCCCCGGAGTTATTCCCGATTCGGTAATTTTCTCTTTCTACGGAGGGGCAGCCATATTGATACTGTGTACCCTCTATTCTTCGATACGAGTAAAGGAAATGCCACCTGTGGAATTCTGGAAGTTTCACCAAATTTCGGACAAAGAACTGACAGAGAAGAATAATTTCATATCCCTACTGCGCCACGCTCCGAAAGTTTTCTGGACAGTCGGTCTCGTTCAGTTTTTCTGTTGGTCGGCTTTCATGTATATGTGGACCTATTCCACAGGAGCCATCGCCGACAATGTCTGGCACTCGACCGATCCGGCTTCTCCCGGCTACCAATCAGCCGGGAACTGGACGGGCGTATTATTCGCCATACAAGCCATAGGCTCGGTATGTTGGGCCTCGCTTCTCCCCTTGATAAAAAACAGAAAAGCGGCATATAGCCTCAGCCTACTTATCGGCGGAGCCGGTTTCACACTGGTTCCTTTCATTCACAATGCCTATCTGATGTTCCTGCCTTTCTTCCTCATCGGTTGCGCTTGGGCAGCCATATTGGCTCTCCCCTTCACTATCCTCACCAATTCCATCTCGGGGAAAAATATGGGAGCCTATTTAGGACTGTTCAACGGCACGATCTGTGTTCCCCAAATTCTCGCAGCCTTAGTAGGAGGTTCTCTGCTACGATGGTTAGGCGGTAGCCAGCCCGTCATGTTGGGGATTTCGGGTATTCTGTTATTCGCGGGAGCTTTGTGCGTATTTGCAATCAAAGAAACATTCGCACATGAAAGTGAGACAGAACGTATCGAAAAGGGAGATTAACAGACTTTCAATACTAAAACAAATATAAGCCCCACTCGGTATCATCAAACTAATTTGCTCCTGTCCTCGTTTGTACTATCTTTGTATCACCATAAACATATAAACATGAAGAAAATAGCCAAAAGTCTAACCGACTTGATAGGGAATACTCCTCTATTGGAACTCTCGAATTACAATAAAAAACACGAGTTGAACGGAATACTGGTCGCTAAACTGGAATACTTCAATCCGGCCGGGAGCGTAAAAGACCGTATCGCTTTATCTATGATAGAAGATGCCGAACAAAAAGGGCTGTTGAAATCCCATGCCACAATTATAGAACCCACAAGCGGAAATACAGGTGTAGGTCTCGCATTCGTTTCGGCAGCAAGAGGCTATCGGCTCATACTGACCATGCCCGATACGATGAGCATGGAAAGGCGCAATCTGCTCAAAGCATTGGGTGCACAGTTAATCCTTACTCCCGGTAGCGAAGGTATGGCAGGAGCCATTCAAAAGGCAAAAGAACTGAATGAAGAGATAGAGGGAAGCATCATTCTGCAACAATTCGAAAACCCCGCCAATCCCGCCATTCATGCGAAAACAACGGCCGAAGAAATATGGAGAGACACCGAGGGCAAAATCGATATATTCGTCGCCGGAGTAGGTACGGGAGGAACCATCAGCGGCGTAGGAACCGGACTAAAAAAACACAACCCTGCTATAAAAATCGTAGCCGTAGAACCGAAAGACTCGCCGGTTCTATCGGGAGGTAAAGCCGGATCCCATAAAATACAGGGCATCGGCGCCGGATTCGTTCCCAAGACATTCGATGCTTCCGTAGTCGATCAAATAATCCCCGTAAGCAACGACGATGCCATTCGCACCAGTAGAGAACTGACAGCGACAGAGGGTCTATTAGTAGGTATCTCCTCCGGAGCAGCTGTTTTCGCAGCTACCCAACTGGCTCAATTACCCGAAAACAAAGGCAAAACAATCGTCGTACTTTTACCCGATACGGGAGAACGTTATCTGTCGACAGTGCTATACGATTTCGAGGGATATGCCTTGTAAAAGCCCCTATCTCCCGCTACGTTCAATCAATTCCCGAAGGCGGGTATTAAATACCCCTTCTTCCAAAAACTGTTCTATCGACAGGTGCATGCGGTATCGCCAATAGTGACGGGAATGAGCCGGTATATTTATCCGCTCCTCCTGCGGATTTTCCCGACGTAACCGCCCGTCTATCGACAGCCAATCCTGTAACGGTAAAATAGCAAGCATCGAAGGAGAAAAGAGATTCAACTCGACTATCTTCTCGCAAATCCACGGTTCACAGAAAGAAGGAGCCTCGCCCTGTTCGCCGAGAATTTCATTGAAAAATCGTTGTGTTCGAGCTCTATCCTCTTCCCACCATGCCCTTATTCCCGACATATCGTGAGTCGAGGTCGTACATACCGATCGATAAGGATAAGCCCATGTATCCCCAAATTCGCGCCAAGACTCCTTAGGCATTCGTTGGATTTCCAACGAGAGTATCTGTAAACGCTCCATCACTTCGGGAACGCAGTGCGGGATCATTCCCAAATCTTCGCCACAGACCAGCATGTCGGTCGACGAGATGAGAGCAGGTAACTTCCGCAATGCCTCGTCTTTCCAAAAAACATCGTGACGATGGTAATAAAAATCGTCATACAAACGATTGAAACAAGACTTCTGATCTTCATCGAGGCTATGATAAACATGTGTATGCTGAGCCGAGATACGGGGGTGATAATACCCCGGACGATCGGGATCTTCGAGGAAAAGGACATCGTCGACAAGCCGCATCAACCCGTCTCTTATCAAAATACTCATATCGTCACTCGCCCCGGAGAAATATCCGACTATCTTACGCTGAGTATCGACCAAGACATTCAAATCCCATCGTCCGTCTCCCTTATATACCAAGAACCGCTCTTTCACTTCTCCGGTATATGCCCCGAAAATCTCGTCCAAAAAATCTTCCCGAATATAAGGAACCGTTTGCCACGAAGCATCAAAACGGAATCCGTATCCCTGCAACTCTTCGGGAGAGAACGGTAACGCCGGATTAAAGTGTCCCAGCAGACCGTGAACAGCATTGAACGGAATTTCCCAAATTCTGAAAAAGCCCAAAATATGATCGATCCGGTAAGCATCGAAATACTCCGACATCTTGCGCAACCGGGCTTTCCACCACGCATATCCATCACGAGCCATGACCTCCCAATTATACGTGGGAAATCCCCAGTTCTGGCCTTCTATCGAGAAATCGTCGGGTGGCGCCCCTGCCTGACTATCCATGTGAAAGAGTTGCGGATTGACCCACGCATCGACACTGGTACGACTGATTCCTATGGGAATATCGCCTTTCAAAACCACTCCTGCCCGATGGGCATACTCCTTGACTTCGGATAATTGAACATGCAAATGATACTGAATATAATAATACAATGCAACCGATTTATACCACGGACTCCACACGGCACAATAGTCAGCAATGGCCGATTCATCGTAAAACGAATGTTCTTCCCAACAACTAAAATCGGCAGTTCCGAATCGGTCTCTCAAACTACAAAATGCCGCGTAAGGACGTAACCAAAAGCCATTATCCCGAAAAAAGGCTTTGAATCCGTCGCTCGATAGCGTAGCCTCGCCCTGCTCCTCGAACAAAAGTCTCAAATATTCCATCTTCGCACGGTTCACCCGCTCGTAATCGACATCGGGTAACCGGTTCAATTCTTCTCGCAACGCATCGAAGCGGGCTTGCTCCACCTCGTCGTTCAAATACCCGATTTCGGATAATCGAAGGTACTGCGGATGCAGAGCAAATGTAGAGTTGGCATTATAGGGATAGGAGTCTTGCCATGTACCCGACATCGTCGTATCGTTCACCGGGAGTAACTGTATAAACGACTGCCCTGTTCTTAACGCCCAATCTACCAAATATTTCAAATCGATAAACTCCCCTATGCCGAACCCATAATCCGTACGGAGAGAAAATACTGGAATCGCCGTCCCGGCTCCCCTCCACTGCAATTCGGAACCGTTGAAACGAAGTCCCGAAACCACCACGGCCTCAGAAAGATTTTGCAGTTTCTCCCGGCAAATACGGTTCTCTCCCGTCTCCCAAGCAACAACTTCCCGTTGATGGGTACGCACGATAACGAACTTATACTCGAACGGGAATTTCAGTTGTCTCCCATCGAGGGTTATCTGCCACTCCGGAAAAGCAGAATCATTCAATAACGGAGCTTTTAAAACGTCCCAATCGCCCAATTCCGGACAGTCGCCGACCATAACGAGCCTCTCATCGGGCCTTAGTTGCGATGCGTCAACCTTAACGGTGAGCGTCCCCGGTTCTATCGTTTCTACGACAGAATCGGCATGTTGTCGAAAGAATATACCTTGAATGAATGCCGATGAATAAAAAGGCAAATCGGCAGGGACATCGCGCCATCGATCGACCAAACGATATTCCCCGGCATTCCTCCCCGGAGAGAAACTATGAGGACTCCCCCACTCCCGACGGATTCCCTCCCCGGACTTTACCAGATATTCATAATGGAACTTCTTTGCAGAGGCCGGAAGTTCCATTGTATATTTCCATAGGCCGTCACCTTGATAATCCATCATAACAGCCCGATTATCCTCATTCGCACCAAGCTCATCTATGTCCCCGGAGAGAAATAAACTTTCGCCCCATCGAGTATGATAATATATCTCGAATGTTATTTTCATTGCTATATCCTATATTTTAATCATAAAGGTAAGAACTTTCCGACAAAACAAATGCTCTTCTTCATACCTTTTTTCTAAAAAACAAAAGCGAACCTATGATAGTTCGCTTTTGCCTTTTGGTCTATATTTGTCGCTCGAATATTATCCACATTTGGAAGTTCCGCACGACGTACAAATGAGACAGCCTTCTTGATAAATGAGCGTCTCATTTCCGCAATGAGGACAAGTCTGCCCGTTAGCCTTAGTCCCATTGGGCAGATATTTCTTCAACGCTCGCTCGACCCCGTTTTTCCAACTGTTGATAGACTGACTATCCAATTCAAGGCTCGAAACCAATTTCAATACCTGCGGAATAGGCATTCCGTACCGGAGAACTCCCGATATCAGCTTGGCATAATTCCAATATTCCGGATTGAATTTATCGGACAATCCCTCGATAGTAGTCTTGTAACCACGCTTATTGGAGAACTGGAAGTCGTACCGCTTCGTACCATCTTCATTCACAGCTTTCACAATTTTTCCCTTGACCACATTCTTCGGACAAAAAATACCGTCATCGTCATCGGCCAAACCGGTAAAGATCTCGTACGGTTTTCCGTCTTTCAAACCGACAAAGGCAATCCATTTTTCTTTATTATTCTGGAAACGAACCACGTCTGCCTCCAACTCGATAGGACGGACCAATGTCTCGGCCGGTTCATTGATAGCCGCAACGGGTTTCTTCTCCTCCTTCTTGGCAGAGATGAGAACTCCCGACCGGGAACCATCGCGATAAACGGTACACCCCTTACAGCCAGAACGCCATGCCTCTACATATAGCTGACCCACCATTTCTTCACTGACATCGGAAGGTAAATTGATCGTCACGCTAATCGAGTGGTCCACCCACCTTTGAATGCGGCCTTGCATACGAACTTTCTGCAACCAGTCGATATCGTTAGCCGTAGCTTTATAATAAGGCGAACGAGCCACCAACGCATCGACTTCTTCCTGTGTATAGTTCTCTTTCACTTCGATACCATTCACCTGCATCCAAGTGATGAATTTGTGATGATAAACCACATACTCTTCAAAAGCATCTCCCGTCTCATCGACATAGTCGATACGAACCTCAGGATCATTGGGGTTCACTTTACGGCGACGGCGATAAACAGGCATAAATACCGGTTCGATTCCCGATGTAGTCTGTGTCATCAAGCTCGTTGTTCCCGTGGGTGCGATAGTCAGACAGGCAATATTCCGACGCCCGTACTTGCACATATCCCGATATAGTTCCTCGTCTTCCTTTTTCAACCGATTGATAAACGGGTTATCGACTTCCCTATCGGCATCGAAAATCGAGAAAGCCCCACGCTCTTTTGCCATCGAAACCGACGAACGATAAGCCGCAAGCGCCAACGAACGATGTACTTTCTCAGAAAAATCGGTAGCCTCTTCGGTTCCATAACGAAGTCCTAACGCGGCAATCATATCGCCCTCGGCAGTTGTACCCACTCCGGTACGACGCCCTTGCAAAGTGCGTTTTTGAATCTTGTACCACAAGTTAAGCTCTGTACATTTTACCTCGTCGGTCTCGGGATCGGATTTGATTTTCTCTATAATCTTATCGATTTTCTCCATTTCGAGATCGATGATATCGTCCATCATTCGCTGAGCCAATCCTACGTGTTTACGGAACAAATCGAAATCGAAATAAGCTTCTTTCGTAAAAGGATTGACCACATAGGAGTACAAGTTTATCGCTAACAGACGGCAACTATCATAAGGACACAAGGGTATTTCTCCACAAGGATTGGTCGACACAGTTTTGAAACCTAAGTCGGCATAACAGTCTGGAACAGACTCTCTGATAATGGTGTCCCAAAATAAAACTCCGGGTTCGGCCGACTTCCAAGCATTATGTACTATCTTTTTCCAAATAGCCTGCGCATCGACCTCTTTCGTTACTTTCGGATCGTCGGAATCGATGGGATATTGTTGCCGATAAGCTTTTCCGGCAATGGCAGCCTCCATAAAATCATCGTGAATTTTCACCGACACATTAGCTCCTGTCACCCGTCCTTCAACCATTTTGGCATCAATAAACGATTCCGAATCGGGATGCTTAATAGAAACCGATAACATTAAAGCTCCTCTACGACCGTCCTGAGCAACTTCACGCGTGGAATTGGAATAGCGTTCCATAAACGGAACCAAACCCGTAGAAGTCAAAGCCGAGTTTTTTACCGGAGACCCTTTGGGCCGAATATGAGACAAATCGTGACCGACTCCTCCCCGACGTTTCATTAATTGAACTTGCTCTTCGTCGATTTTTATAATTCCTCCATAGGAATCCGGTGCTCCGTCGAGACCGATTACAAAACAGTTGGACAACGACCCTACCTGATAATTGTTTCCGATACCGCTCATAGGGCTTCCCTGCGGTACGATATAACGGAAACCTTTCATTAAATCGAACAGTTCCTGTGCCGAAAGAGGATTAGGATATTTTTGCTCTATACGAGCAATTTCATTAGCGATACGCCAATGCATATCGTCGGGAGTCTTTTCATAAATATTCCCATACGAATCTTTTAGAGCATACTTGTTAACCCACACACGAGCCGCCAGCTCATCGCCTTTAAAATACTCCAACGAGGCCTGATATGCTTCGTCGTAAGTATAAACAATTGGTTCCACGAGATAAAATGTTTTTCAGTTTTCGTTAATTTACTTAATTTAGACAAAGGTTTCTTGATGAAAAAGATTTACGGTGCAAGTTTATAAAAAACATTCTACATACGCAAAC
>ENA-OYZA01000875-OYZA01000875.1-human-gut-metagenome-genome-assembly--contig:-NODE-875-length-10942-cov-5.185083_pt1 | contig 10942 bp, 7 predicted proteins | sample MGYA00243257_ERZ653465 | MGnify/ENA primary metagenome ERZ653465 (study PRJEB26926, sample SAMN06164939) | human gut metagenome | biome: ENVO:00009003; feature: ENVO:2100002; material: ENVO:00002003...
GGATTGTAATATGTTTACTGGGACTGTCGCCGGTAAGTTACGCCCAAGCTATCGAAATCACCGATAGCACCCCATTTTTTGAAGATTTTAACGAAATCTCCTCTTCCGAAGAAAATTTTGGATTGAGCGGTTGGACTCTAAAATCGGGATATGCGACAGGAAGCACTGCGACCAAATGGTCGGTAAATACATCAAGTTCAAATGCATGTGATGGCTACTCATTAAAAGCCGATGATGCCAGAGCTACCTCAACGGCAATATTAGTGACCCCGAAACTGTCTTTTGCCTCTGGACGAACCGCTAAAATTTCATTCTTCATGAATCGAGATACAGGTACGCGCCAGCCCAATGAGGGATTTAAAATATACGTCAACTCCATAGGCGATATTTACAGCTATGACGATGATAACAAAGTAATTATCAACGGAGACCAAACCGTTACGACTCTAAGTGAACCCATTCTTCACGCCAAAAGATACGCAGGCACTGAGATTACTAAAACCGGAATGTACGAAATGTCGGTCGACATACCGTCCGAAATGGCCGGGCAAGAGTTTTACGTTATCTTCGAAGCGATCCAAGAATATGGAAACGCCAATTATATCGACAATATCAAAATCGAATTGATATCGGAGCAACCCAAATTAATCAACGAAACGAAAAATATCGATCTGGGTATGGTGAAAGCCGGAGAATCGGTATCACAAGAATTTATACTTTCCAACGAGGGAATAAACACGTTGAATGCTACCCTTTCCGTAGAAAACGGCGAATCGTCGCCTTTCTCCGTTACTCCGACAACGACCGATATCGCTTTCAACGAACAAAAAACAATTACTGTTAACTTCTCGTCGGCAGAAGTAAATTCATTTACCGGGAAATTATACATCGACTCTAACGGAGGAAAAGACACGATTACCCTATCGGCCGAGACCTATCCGGCAACAGCCTACTACGAAACATTCGACGAACTATCCAAACTTCCAGACGAATGGGTGGTCGTTAAAAACGGAAATGAAACTACCTATTCCATCAACAGTAGTAAAGGTGTAAACGGATCAAAATGTTTAAGCGGTTCTATCGGCTCTTGGGGAGATGAATCGACCATCGACACGATATTTACCCCTGTCATATCGGGAAAAGTAACATTCGATTTCAAGAAAGCCGGAGGCTCTTCCGATGCTATTCAAGCGTATATCGTAACAGCCGACGGTACGCAGACCGCAATAAATACGGGAACAGGCTCTTCGTCATCTTGGACAACAGCCAATGTCGACGATGTACCCGAAGGATCACGCATAGCCTTCACACTGAACAATGTCTATGTAGACAACTTCATAGCATTCACTCGGCAGGAAATTTCCAAAGGCATACAGTTGGTTAAAGAAGCCAACAACAGACCAAGTAGTTGGATGACATTATATGCAGGCCCCGACAAAGCCACTCAAAACACATTGCAATTTGCAGTTAAGAACATCGGGACTCAAACAGTCTCAGCCGACAGCTATAATTTCACGACCCAATTAGTGAACGAGAACAATACCGTAGCCGAAGGCGTCTCCTACAAAACTTACATCATTAACGGAGAAGACACAACCTTATACGAAGACAATGTTATCCCCGGGCCTGAAATAGCCGCAGGCGCAGGAACTACAATCAAGGGTTATCTGTTCATTAGCAGCAATGACGAAAAAAGTAAACTATCGCTCAATGTAAAAGTAAACAACGTCGAAAATACACATTTCACCCAAGTAAAAACGGGCGATAATATAACTATCAAGCCCAATAAGGGGGATGCCTCCTTATCGGCTATAAACTTTGGATTGGTAAACAAAGCGACGACATTGGATTATGTAATCAAAAACAATAGCAACAACGGAGCATTGACCGTATCGAAAATCACAGTGCCATCGGGGTCAGCATTCTCGGTAAATGCAGCACTGCCATTGGTTATACCCAGTAGCAAATCCGATACGATCCAAATCACTTTCAATGCCGAACCGGGCATATATAACGATAATATCACGGTAGAACATGACGGTATAGGCAATACGGAATTTACCGCCTCCGGTACAATGCTATCGGCTACGGCTTTATTAGAATCGTTCGAAGGCGAAACCTTCCCGCCAATCCTTTGGGATATGAAACAAGGACTTTGGGAAAGAAATACGACGACTAAACATCATGGTGAAACCAGCATTGTCAATACAGAATCCACAGTCGATACGATCATCACCCCCTTGCTCCATCTCTCGGCAGGAGACTCTATTGCATTCTCTATAAGAGCGACCTCATCTTCTGGATATAACACAGATATTCTGTATTCCGCAGACGGAAAGACATGGAATCTGTTAAAATCTTTCGCCATTTATGGCGATTATTGGAGTGACTGGACTGAGATGGCGGCTTATATGCCCGAAGACTTTACCGAAGGTGATTATTATATCGGATTCGCCAGCAAAAAGACTTATATCGACTTGGTTTACGGCCCACAAATTGTTTATCAAGAGCACCGCATCGACATTAAAGGATTTACCGGAGAGAACAAAGGTATGGTAAACTACACTCAAAACTTTACCATCGACGTGGCTTGCTTGGGCACAGCCGGAGAAACGGCCGAAAGCTATTCGATTGCCTTGATGAACGGCGAAGAAAACATCGGCAACTACACGGTAGAACCTATGATATTGGGCGACATGAAAAGCTACACTTGTTCGTGGACCCCGAGAGCCGCCGGCGAAGCATCGATCTATGCACTGCTTACACTCGACGACGTAGTGACCTCGACCGACACGATTACGGTATCTGTTGCCGAGGAAAGCCTGATTTCTACTGTTATGATAGGCGATTTATCGACAACGGCCCCCTCTCCCAACTACAAGCACTACCTCTATGAAACACTTTACACTCCGGAAGATCTTGTAGGATTGCAAGCAGGCGACGTGATTGAAACGGTAAATATCCCCTATTACGCCACAGATGCAGCCGTAAAAGGATATCGAATAAATATCTGGATAGGCAATACCGAAAAAACGGCTCTCACTACCGACAAAATGAGCGAAGCGGACATAACAGGATTGAGCCATATCGGAGCGAACTTGCGATACGAAGCAGGAGGAAGTAAAGAATCGCCCCTATATTTCGAAATGAGACCCGAAACCCCGATCACTTACAATGGTGGAAACCTTAGCCTCATTGTCTCCGTAGACTCCACATCCTACAAATCGGGTGTCTACTTCTTCACTCAAAAGACCTCCACCAAATCGATGAAGACTTATAGCATAGACGGTAATACCAGTGCCGATTATATGGATACTTGGATAAATGGCGGATATATCCCGAAAGTGGCCGAAAATATCATGGTGATGGAACTGGGATTGGCAACCGAAGCGCCAGTCGTACACGGCATTGTAACCCGGAAAGATAACCAAGCCCCGATAGAGGGTGCAACGGTAACCATGCAATCGGGCGAAGTCATTTATACCGCTACCACCGACGAAACGGGAGCTTACAGCATTTCCGTAATGCAACCGGGAAAAGAATATGAAATGACGGTTAGCAAAGACAACTACACAGGTGTGGACGGTGTGCTCGTGACAGTAAACGAAGATACCGAACAGAATTTCGAATTAACGATTATCAGTGGAATAGACCATACGACAGAAAATGCGACGAAAATATTCACCGACCGCACGGGAAACATTCATGTCGTAGCCGATGCCGTTATCGAAACGATAAAAGTATACTCGACGAGCGGAAGCCTCTGCATAACCGAAACCCCGGCAAGTGAATCGGCCGTTATAAATGCCGGTGATCTGAAAGGTATTTATGTGGTAGAAGTCCAAACAGCAGGCAGTGTGAAGCGCGCGAAAGTAAGGCTATAACATCGACTTGAATCACATAGCGACAGGCGGAAGAACTCTGGTTCTTCCGCCTGTCTTTTTCTTTCCCCTTTTCCCTTCATTCCCCTCGAAACCGCCCTTCGCTCTGTACGCACAAGAGAGAATATTTCTCCATACAGAAATAAATCCTTATATTTGTAGAATATAGGAGGCGGTTCGACATAGTCAAATCGGAAATGTGATTTCCGTTTGCCTTTGCACTCACCTTTCGCTATATTTGCCTTACGGGTGGAAACAGGCTGCGCTTCGGCACAACCGAATAAATTTGTTTCTACTCTCGCTTTGTACTATTTTTGTAATCATAGGAAAAGAAGCCATCGATGAAACGATATGCGATCATAGTAGCCGGAGGAAAAGGAACTCGTATGGGAAACGACATTCCCAAACAATTCATCGAGATAGCCGGCAAACCGATATTAGCCCATACGATAGAAAATTTCTACCGATTCGATCCGAATATCGATTTAATAATCGTACTTCCTCAAAATCAACAAGAATATTGGAAACGGCTATGCTCGATTCACCGAATCACAATTCCCCATCTCGTTGTCAAGGGGGGAGAAACACGTTTTCATTCGGTTCTTAACGGACTATCTCTTATCCCGGACGAAGGGATTGTCGCTATCCACGACGGGGTACGCCCGCTCACGGCTCATCGCGTAATAGAAAATTGTTTTCATGTCGCAGAAGAAAAAGGCGGAGCCATACCCGTTCTTCCTCTAACCGATTCATTAAGACAAATATTTCCCGACAAATCCAGCAAGGCCGTCGACCGCACGGCATTCGTGGCGGTACAAACTCCGCAGACATTCCGGGTCGAAGAAATAAAAAAGGCATACAAGCTCCCTTATAACGACACTTTCACCGACGATGCCTCGGTGTACGAGGCTGCCGGATACATTCCCGAATTGGTCGAAGGGAATCGGGAAAACCTGAAAATAACTCTGCCGGTCGACTTGGCAATCGCCGAAATAAGATTGAAGGAATGACAGATTTAGCCGGTTTAAATATCAAATACCTTCCCGGGGTCGGCCCTAAACGCGCCGAACTCCTAAACAAAGAATTAGAGATATTCACCTATCTCGACCTGCTGCACTATTATCCGTATAAATACATCGACCGAAGCAAGACCTACAAAATAAACGAAATCGACGGTTCGATGCCTTATATTCAGCTACGAGGTAAAATCGTTTCATACACCACTCACGGAGAAGGGGCACGCCGCCGGCTCACCGCTCTGTTCTCCGACGGTTCGGGAGTCATAGAGCTCGTTTGGTTCAAAGGAATACGCTATATCACCGACCGTTACAAACCGGGAACGGAATATACGCTTTTCGGGAAACCCACTCTTTTCAACGGGAAATTTAACATCGCCCACCCCGAGCTCGACCCGATAGACGATCGCATAGACAACACGACCGGACTACAAGGATACTATACCACGACCGAAAAGATGAAAAATGCTTTCCTCAACTCGAAAGCCATACAGAAAATGGTATATACCCTTCTCTCCGGAATACAAAACCCACTGCCCGAAACATTGCCCCTTCCCATTATCTCGCGAATGCAACTCATGAGTTCGACCGATGCCCTACGCAACATTCACTTTCCGGTGACGATAGGCCACCTGAGGCGGGCAGAATTCAGGCTCAAATTCGAAGAGTTATTCTATCTGCAATTACACATTTTACGATATACCCGGTTACGGAACCTGAAATTGGGAGGATTCCGTTTCGACCATATCGGGAATTATTTCAACGACTTTTATCATCAAGTGCTGCCCTTCGAACTCACCCAAGCTCAAAAACGAGTCATCAAGGAGATTCGAGCCGATATGGGCAGCGGCAGACAAATGAACAGACTGTTACAGGGAGATGTAGGCAGTGGAAAAACATTGGTCGCGCTCATGAGTATGCTCATCGCCGTAGACAACGGTTACCAAGCCTGTCTAATGGCTCCCACCGAAATATTGGCCACCCAGCATTACGAAGGGCTGAAAAAGATGGTGGAGCCGTTAGGACTACGTATTGAACTACTCACGGGGTCGGTATCTAAAAAACGAAGAGCTCCCATTTTAGAAGGGCTCCTCACCGGAGAAATAAACCTGCTGATAGGAACCCATGCCCTTTTGGAAGACTCGGTAAATTTTGCGAATCTGGGTTTTGTCGTCATCGATGAGCAACATCGGTTCGGGGTAGAGCAACGGGCTCGGCTTTGGAGAAAAAATAAAATTCCGCCACACATTTTGGTCATGACTGCCACCCCCATTCCCCGGACTTTGGCCATGACTGTTTATGGCGATCTCGACGTATCGGTCATCGACCAACTGCCCCCCGGACGCAAACCCATACAAACACTCCTTCAATACGATAACAAAAGAGCCCAATTATACGCTTCTTTGCGCAAGCAACTACAAATCGGGAGACAAGCCTATATCGTGTATCCGCTCATACAGGAAAGCGAGAAAAGCGACTTGAAAAATTTAGAAGAAGGATATGAACACATTCGGGAAATTTTCCCCGAATATCAAGTGTGCATGGTACATGGAAAAATGAAAGCGGCCGAAAAGGAAACCGAGATGCAAAAATTCGTATCGGGAGAAGCCCGCATTATGGTGGCGACTACGGTCATAGAAGTCGGGGTGAACGTACCCAATGCATCGGTCATGATCATCGAAAACGCCGAACGTTTCGGTCTGGCTCAGCTACACCAGCTCAGAGGGCGTGTAGGTCGTGGCGCCGAACAATCGTATTGTATTCTGATGACATCTTATAAAATCAACCAAGACACCCGAAAAAGGCTCGAAATCATGGCAGAAACCAATGACGGGTTTCGCATTGCCGAAGCCGACATGCAAATGAGGGGACCGGGGGATATGGAAGGGACTCAGCAAAGCGGAATTGCATTCAATTTACAAATCGCCAACTTGGCAAAAGATGCACAAATATTGCAAGTAGCTCGCGATGAAGCAGGTAAACTGCTAGATTCCGATGAACTGTTAGAACGACCCGAAAACCAAATCGTACGAAAAGAACTAAACCGTATTTTTGAAAAACAAAAAAACTGGGGATTAATCAGTTAAATAAAGAGTTTTTACTATTTTATGTTGTAAAACATGTTTATACATAAGTGCATATAAATCAATATTTTATATAGAAAGCACAAACAAATCGACTTACTGGATACCTAAATTTTGTTAATCAACCAGAACACATTCCTCCAAAATTCATTATCTTTGAAAAGTGTGTGCAAAAATATACGCATCTTTCTTTGGTGGGCTTAATAAAAAGGCTACTTCGACTATTTATTTTAGGACGCGGCTTATGCCAGAATTAGATAAATAAAATGTATTTCGGAAAAACAAAACATTACATTCTACCTCTCCTGCTTGCATTCTCGCTAGGTAACTTAAATGCCCAGCACAATAGGAATCTCTCCACTCACCTACACTCCAAACAACACCAGGACCTCATCGCAGGGCAACAAAATATACACAAAGAAATAAACTTGGTCGATTCCATCGCCCTACTCGAAATGCTCGAAGAAGAGGAAGAGGAGTTTCCCGGTATCGATATTTATGGAGAAAATTGGGATCAAACATGGGTAAACCCATACAAAGTCCCGATAGAAAAATTGCCCGAATCCGCTACTATCGATGTCTCGGAATATTGTATGCCCATCATTGGCCATGTTACATCGAACTACGGTTGGCGACGCAGACGCATGCACAGAGGAGTGGATTTGTCTCTTCATATCGGAGATACGATACGTGCGGCCTTCTCCGGAAAAGTGAGATTAACACGATATGAACGCAGAGGATACGGATACTACGTAATCATTCGTCATGGCAACGGCCTCGAAACCATATACGGCCATCTCTCCAAATTCTTGGTTAAGCCCGATCAAATCGTAAAAGTGGGAGAACCCATTGCTTTGGGAGGTAACACGGGACGCTCCACGGGTCCTCATTTGCACTTCGAAACACGCTATTTGGGAATGGACATCAATCCCAATAAGATTTTCGACTTTGTAAATCAAGTACCTCATACCGACCAATATACTTTCAATCCGAAAGAATTAGCCAGCAGCTTGGGATACGGCAGATACAAGGGCAGTAACAACGGAGCGAAATACGTATCCTATCGAGTTAGAAAAGGAGATTCACTATCAAGGATAGCCAATAAATACGGTGTCTCGATCAGTCATCTGTGCAAGCTCAACGGGATTAAGCGAAACGGAGTATTGCGCGAAGGCAAAATCTTACGCATAAAATAAACACATAGCGAAATAACAAATTTGAGCGAAGCGTAGCGAATGGCACTGAAACAGTGTCTGTTACGCTTCGTTTTTGTGTGGTAAGGAAGCAACTGAAAGTCTCTTTACAGCCAAAAGAAGCCAGAGTTCAGTTACCACCCCATTACTGCCGTAACGGATGAAAGTTTTCGGTTAAACGCTTCTATTTCTGCGATTTGCGCAGGTTTGCATATCTGTCGGTAACTCACTGTAGCTTAATTTTGTAACCCAAAAAAGTGTGAGTTATGCGAAGTACATTCAAAGTATTGTTTTACGTGAAGAAAGGCAGCGCAAGGCCCAACGGCAACCTGCCACTGATGTGCCGTCTTACAGTGGACGGAGAGATTAAACAGTTCAGCTGCAAGATGGACGTTCCCCCACGCTTGTGGGACGTGAAAAACAGCCGAGCTTCGGGCAAGAGCGTCGAGGCGCAGCGAATCAACCGAGCCGTCGATAAAATCCGAGTGGACGTGAACCGCCGCTATCAGGAGCTTATGCAGACGGACGGGTATGTAACCGCCGCCAAGCTCAAAGACACCTATCTCGGTATCGGCGTCAAGCAGGAGACCCTGTTGAAGCTGTTTGAGCAGCACAACGCCGAGTTCGCCAAGAAAGTCGGACACAGCCGGGCACAAGGGACATTCACCCGTTATCAGACCGTATGCAAGCATATCCGGGAGTTCCTGCCCCATACCTACAAGCGTGAGGATATTCCCCTCAAGGAGTTGAACCTCTCATTCATCAACGACTTCGAGTATTTCCTGCGGACGGAGAAGAAATGCCGTACCAATACCGTGTGGGGCTACATGATTGTGCTGAAACACATCATCTCGATAGCGAGGAACGACGGACGGTTGCCGTTCAACCCCTTTGCCGGATATATCAACTCCCCCGAAAGTGTGGATAGGGGCTACCTTACCCAAGCGGAAATACAGACGCTTATAGATACACCGATGAAGAACGGGCAGCACGAACTTGTACGGGACTTGTTCGTCTTTTCGGTGTTCACTGGTCTGGCGTATTCCGATGTGAAGAACCTCACCACAGACCGCCTGCAAACCTTCTTTGACGGCAATCTATGGATTATCACCCGGAGGAAGAAGACGAACACGGAATCCAATATCCGTCTGTTGGACGTTCCCAAGCGTATCATAGAGAAGTACAATGGGATGACACGGGACGGTCGTGTGTTTCCCATGCCGAGCAATACCACCTGCAACAAGATACTGAAAGAAATCGGCAGACAGTGCGGTTTCAAGGTGCGCTTGACCTATCATGTCGCAAGACACACGAACGCAACGACCGTGCTTCTATCGCATGGCGTACCCATTGAAACCGTGAGCCGTCTGTTGGGGCACACGAACATCAAGACCACGCAGATATACGCCAAAATCACCGCCCAAAAGATAAGTCAGGACATGGAAGCCTTGTCGCACAAGTTGGAGGATATGGAGAAGAACATCTGCCGTGCCATTCAGTAACCTTAAAAGCGAATACCGATGAAAGAGGAAAGAAACATTATCACGACGGACGGGCATGGCAATATCATCATGCCGACTGATACAGCCAATGTGTGGATGTCCGAGCCGGAACTTGTCGGGCTGTTCGGGGTAATTGCCCCTACAGTCCGTGCAGGAATCAGAGCCGTTTACAAGAGTGGAGTTCTGAAAGAATGTGACACGAAGCGTTATCTGCGTTTGGAGAACGGCTACGGGCTGGACGTTTACAGTTTTGAAATGGTTGTCGCCCTCGCTTTCCGTATCGGCTCATGCGGTGCGGAAAGGCTGCGCAATGCCTTGTTAAAGAGGATGTACCGGCAAAAAGAGAAAATATGTCTGTTCCTGCCATCATCCGGGGGTGCGTATTGCTGTTAGTGCGTACCCACACACGAAACATGTGCGACCGTTTCCGTCGGAAGATACACCGTTATTCTGATGAATTGTTGAATATAAGTATTAAATATGTGATAATAAGCAATATACATTCTCAACAAAAACTCAACAATAGAAATCGGCTGTTGAGGACGGCAGGCAGGAACACTTGCCTTTTCTCTTTTGGTTAGTACTTTGTTGAGAAGTTGTTGAGCTGTTATAATGGTGAATATCAATATCATATATACTCTATTCATCAATTCAACGGATTTTCATCTGTCATCAATCCGGCAGGGAAACGGAGATAGGGAGAATTTCCATTTGCAGCAACCGGAACAGCCGTTCCCGTTTTCAGAGGCAAAGGTAGCATGGGGCTTCGGTGTCGGCAGCAAGGTCAGGCGGCTACGCCGTTATGGGAACAATCTCCACCCTCAACTTCGGGTAGTATTCTTCCCATGAACCTTGTATCCGACAGCCCCAAGCGGAAGAGCCTCTGCAAACGGAAACGACCGCCCCGGCAACCGACGACGAAAGGGAAAAATAACAAGGGGAGTTTGTGACGGCTGCAATGTTGACAGATTACCGACTCTCTGTTCACATTGTCATGTATGCAAAGTTGGTAAGCAAGGCAGGCAAAGCAAGCTGGCAGGGACGGACGGCGCACGGGTATTTGCGGACAGAAAATACCATAGCTTATTAGGGAATTTTCCGAGCCGCATTGCAGGCAACGCTGAAAATTCCCCAATAAGGCAAGGGGCAAGCCCCTTTGCACTTCCCGTTGAGGATTGCATTTCGCCGCTCTCAAAGATAGTCAGATTTATTGTTTTGCAAGCCAAAAAAGAAGGTGCTGATATATATATTTACACTGGAAAATCT
>ENA-OYZA01000906-OYZA01000906.1-human-gut-metagenome-genome-assembly--contig:-NODE-906-length-10740-cov-3.988489_pt1 | contig 10740 bp, 9 predicted proteins | sample MGYA00243257_ERZ653465 | MGnify/ENA primary metagenome ERZ653465 (study PRJEB26926, sample SAMN06164939) | human gut metagenome | biome: ENVO:00009003; feature: ENVO:2100002; material: ENVO:00002003...
GGCAAAATGGGTTGACATGATAGAAGGGTATCTCAAAACCAGCAAGAATCTCAAAAACGTTTTCGTTTTGCTTGATGTAAGGCACGAACCCACGTCGGACGACAAAATGCTGCTCAACTTCCTTTACCATTTCAATATCCCGTTTACCGTCATTGCAACAAAATGTGACAAGCTGTCCCGTGCGCAGATTTTGAAGCGCAGAGCAGAGATTGCGTCGGCAGTCGGTATCGGCGTTCACAACGTATATACTGTGTCCGCGTTGAAAAAAACGGGCAAAGAAGAAATTCTCGACAGAATAGAATCTGTTTTGTCCGTTGCCGAAATTGTCGATTAATATCAAAAATTGCCATAATTTTCCAGAAACTGCGCTTTCATAAACGCAGTTTTTTATGTTGCGCATTAAAACTGCCAATATTTTGTGACGAAATAAAACATTGCGGAAAAGGGGATAAATGTGTGAAATCGATGCCGAACTAATACGAGTTGCTGAGAGTTTGGTGCGGTTGTATCCTTGTTCGTACGCGTTATGCGAATTGAAAGAATTGCACTGTCAACATCTGACTTTTTTGAAAATTAATGTTGTAAATTCTGACGTATTATTATGTGACTGTTTATATGGCCTTTCGACGAAAGTATTATAAAAAACGCACAAAAGTATAATACAAAAGGCAATATTATAGAATACTTTGACCGCTTTGGTGTGGTTGACGCCTTATTTCCGCTGTTCTTGTGTGATGATGTTTCAAATGTTAGAAAAGAAGCCTAAATAAGGTTTGAATAAAATATAGAGTATAGGAATCTAATTAATATAGTTCCACCAATTTGTTTTCGACCAAATCGCAGGAAGTTATGAAATATTCGATGCCGTCTTTTACGACTGTCGGGGTGACGCGTGCGTTCTTTCCGTGCAGATGTCCGTAGACAACTTTGTCAACATTGTATTTTCTCAAATATTGCGTTACGTCGCTGTCGGTGTATTTTGCGTCGAAGGGCGGGAAGTGCAGAAGTGCAATGACTGTGTCGTCCTCTTTGCGCATTTCCTGCATGCATTTCAGCGAAAGTTCCAGACGGAGAAGCTCTCTTTTGTAAATTTTGACGTCGTTTTCTTCGGAGTCTTCATTAGGCATTGCCCACCCGCGCGTGCCCGCGATGAGAAAGTTGCCGTAACGCAGGCAGTTGTTCTGCAAAAAGCCGAACTCGGGAAATGCCGTTCTCATTTTGCCGAGCGACGTCCAATAGTAATCGTGATTGCCTTTCAGCACGACTTTTTTGCCGGGGAGTTCCGCTATTGCGGCGTAATCGGGGGCGGCTTCTTCTATTGTAAGTCCCCACGAGATGTCGCCGCCGAGCAAAACAAGGTCTTCTTCGCTCACGCGCGCCGTCCAATCTTTACGCACGTTGTCGAAGTGGTTTTGCCAACCGTCGCCGAATATGTCCATCGGTTTTTCCACGGCTCCCGACAAATGTAAATCGCTGATTGCAAAAACTTTCATAATTTTATTTTATCACATTTACATGTTGTTGAAAAGCATAATCCCGCGATGAAAAAGAAGTCTTTTCCGTTTTGTCGGCGGATTGTCTTTTTCTTATTGTAAGAAAAAAGCCCTAAAAGGGCTTTTTATCTTGCTTTCCGCTGTATGCGTCGATTATTTGCGGTCGTTGCCTTGCGCTTGCTTGGCTCACAGGTTTGGAATTGCGTTTGCGCTATGCTCCGACTTCATGCATTGCGGATTTGCGTGCTCGTTCGCCTGTCAGGAAGGGAAGAGCGGCAGGTCGAATACGCCTTGGCATACTTCCTGCGAGAATTCCGTGCAGGGCGGGATTTTGCAGTAGCCGTACGAGGGAACCAGCAAGTCCACGTCGGCAAGAACTTTCATGACTACGGTTGTGCATGCCGTAATCGAGAACGTGCTGCCGCTGACGTATACGCCGTTGGGGCTTGCCATATTCACTGTGGCGGCGAGTTCGACGGGGAATACGCTTCCCGTGGGAACGCACATCACTATGTCCTCGGTGAGGGTGATGTTGCCCGTACCCGTACCTTCGACGCCGTTGCTGTCCGTATAAGTAATCTGCACGGGGATTGAGACGTTGGCGAGAACTCTCGAAAGTCCCGGTCTGTCCGCAAGGGGCGTAACCGTAAGCGCGGTTATGGTACCTTTGCTGGAAGTTGATTTGCCGCTGACGAAGGTCAGGGGCTCGCTGGGCGACGCCGGGGTCAAATCGGAAAGGGTGACGGACAGCGTCTCAAGCGTAGCTTGAGTTATGCACGCGTCAAAGACTTTTTTGACCTGAATGCAGACTTTTTCGCAAAGTCCGTTCATAGGATTTCCGCTGATGTTCCCGGGACATCTGTCGGCATTATTCGTGTTGCAAAAAGACATCTTTTTACCTCCTTGTCGTTTTGCTGTAATATATGCGAACCGCCGATAAAAAGTGAACTTGCGGAAACGACTGCGAATTAACATATTTTATTCGCAAACATATTGGGCTTGTGGGTTGCGTGTTTTGATTGTTCGGGCGTCGGAATAAGTGGCGGATTTTTTTTTGCGGGAAATGGCGTTTGAAGATGGGGCGGGATTTTTATTTGCGGAGAATTCGGGGGTGTTCGGCGGGATGGTGCGCGTCGGGGATTTTTTGGAGGGGTGAGGCGTATGGCGAGGGGTGAGGGAAGATGAGGGCAGCTAACCGACGTAGCCAACAAGCGACGGTCGACAGTAACGGGATACGTACAACGGTAGAAATGTAGGAAAAGAATGCGGGAGAGGGGGGGGAGTAGAGTACTGTTGTGTGAGGTGGGCACAGAGTGGGAGATGTGAGTTTTTGCGTACAAAATTTCGGGGAGTTCAGGAAAAGGAGAAATGAAGTTCGGGCAAAAGAAAAACAAAATTTGGGCAAAAGGGAAATTTTGGGAAAAATTTTTGTGATAAAGTTTGCGGACTGTATTTTGCGAATAATTTTCCCGATGTTCCACTGATAAGTGACTTTTGAGTATGCAATTGTGCATATAGTTTACAAATAAACTAAAAATTTTATAAAAATCCACTATTTACTTGCCGAAAAAGTGGTTGACAGTGGTCAATTTGTATTGTAGAATACAATCACCAAGGAGAGTGTCATGCCAAAATTCATGTTGGGAAACGTTCGTCATCAGCTTGACGACAAAGGACGTATGAGAATTCCCGCCAAGTTCCGTGAGGGAGTTGGCGCGAACGCTTACGTCGTTCCCGGCAGGGCGGGGTGCCTTTACGTTATTCCCGAAGACAAGTTCGAATCCGTTATCGCTTCGCTCGGCGTCGACAACCTTTATGCCAACAACGACGCAAACGATATGGCAACCGACATTCTCGGCAACGGCGATTATCTCGAAGAGGACGCGCAGGGCAGAGTCAGACTCTCCAAAGAGCTGGCGAAAACCGCGGGTATCGACAAAGAGATAGTTTTTGTCGGCAAAGCCACTTTCCTCGAAATCTGGCCTGCTGAGGCTTGGGACGCGCGGTTCAGCGTTCTGAACCCCGACAACCTCAACAGAATGCTCGACAAACTTAAAAAGTACGGAGTGTAAGATGGAGTTTGTTCACAAGCCCGTTATGCTTGCCGAATGCATAGAGGCTCTCGACATAAAACCCGACGGTATTTATCTCGACGGCACTTTGGGCGGAGGCGGACACTCTTATGAAATAGCGAGACGGCTCACCGAAGGCGGCAGACTGATTGCCTTCGATAAGGACGAAGACGCCCACAAGGCGGCGAGAGAACGTCTCAAGGACTTTACGGAAAGTATAGTTTTTGTGCGCGACGACTTCAAAAACGCTTGTGCGGTGCTCGACGAACTCGGCATCGGACGGATTGACGGAGTACTTCTCGACCTCGGTGTTTCGTCCTATCAGCTGGACAACGCCGAACGCGGGTTCAGTTACGTCAAGGACGCGCCCCTCGATATGCGTATGGACAGGGGACAGCGAATGAGTGCGTACGAAGTTGTCAACACTTATTCTGCGGAAGAACTGACAAGAATTTTCAGAGAGTACGGAGAAGAGAAGCTGGCGTCCAAAATTGCGGCGCGCATCGTGAAAATCCGAGAGGAAAAACCAATTGCAACCACGCTTGAACTTTCCGCGATTGTCGAGAGTAGTTATCCTGCCGCGACGAGATGGAAGTTCGGACACCCCGCCAAAAGAGTTTTTCAGGCAATCCGTATCGAAGTCAACGGCGAACTGAACGCTCTCGGCGAAGCAGTCACCGAACTTGCCCGCAGACTGAAACCCGACGGCAGAATGGCGGTTATCACTTTCCACTCGCTGGAAGACAGAATCGTCAAAAACGCTTTCAAGGAACTGAGTCTTTCCTGCACGTGCCCGCCCGATTTCCCCGTGTGCGTGTGCGGCAAAATAAAAGAAGTCGAAATACTGACAAACAAGCCGATTACGGCAGGCGCTGAGGAGCTGCAATCCAACCCGAGGTCGGAAAGCGCGAAACTCAGAGTAATAAAAAGATTATAGAGGTGCAATATGGCAATAACATTGGATGAACTGCTTGGACGCAATCAAGCGCGGAACTCCTCCGAAACGACGGTGGACAGATTTCCCTCTTACGATGATTATACCGCATCTCGTCGCGTTCAAGAGCCTGCCGGATACGCAGACAGACCGGTCTATAACTTCGAGTCCAGACCTTATACGGCACCCCGTTCGGTAGAGTCGGCAAGAGCATACGAGGCGTCCCGTCCTTACGAAGCTCCCAGAGTGGACGAATACAGAAACGGCGGTTACAATTCTTTCGACGCGCGTCCCGCGCTCCGCAGAGAACCTGCCGATTACGCATCCGAAGCGACGTACAACGGCTATGCCGATTATCGTACCGATGCAAGACCCGTCGATAACGCGAAAGGACTTTACGACTTCACGGTCAAGGATACCGAAAGACCCTCCGACAACGAACTTTACGACAGATTGTCCATGAGTTCAACGGGAGCGGCGACAATGCAGTCCGCACAGGCAGCGAGAGCAAGTTATAACGAGGACTACGTCGAGAAGTACCGCGAGGCAAACGGCGCAAAAGCAAAACGTCGCATTCACCTCGGACTCAAAGCAAAACTCCTCATTGCGGCGTACGTTGTGGTGATAGTGCTGATTTCCGTGCTCATCATCGTCAACGCAAAACCCCTCAACAACGGCACGGCAACCGTCCCCAGTTCTTCTTCGGTTTCCGCCTATGTTCAGGAAGTAGACCTTGACGCCGCGAATAATTCCGTTTCTTCCCAAATACAATTTGGGTATGAAATCCGTTAAATGCAACCATAATCAATCCCCAATTATTCATAATCCGAGAAAAAGGCTGTTGGCAGTTTTATTGCTGACGGTCTTTTTCTTTCTCGCGGTATTCGCGAAAGTCTTTACGGTTATGATAGTGCAGGGGTCGGAATTGCAGCTTAAAGCGGTGTCGCAATGGATGCGCGACGTGCCGACGGAAGCCCCTCGCGGCAAAATTCTCGACCGCAACGGGGTTGTGCTTGCGGACACGGCAACTCGGTATAACATTTACGTCAGACCCAACGCGGTAAAAGACAAAGAAGCCGTTGCGCGTCTGCTGGCGCAGGTTTTCGGGTATACCTACGAGGACGCATTGAAAAAGATTTCCGCAAGCGCGTCGGAAATCACGGTTGCGCGCGGAGCGGACAAAGAACAGCTGGATATGCTGTACGCGTCGGGACTTACGGGTATTTATTACGGCGAAGACAATCTCCGTTATTATCCGTTCGGGGATTTTATGACGCAGGTGCTCGGGTTTACGGGATTTGACGGAAACGGACAGACGGGACTCGAAGCCTATTATGATAAATACCTCACGGGAACGGACGGTCAGATACTTACGGAAACCGACCTTGTCGGCCGCGAAATCGAGGGCGGACAAAGCTATTACGTTCCTGCAATCGCGGGAATGGACGTAGTCACCACGCTTGACGCAACCATACAGCGTATAGTCGGCGCGGCGATACAGAAAGCCGTTGCGAATTTCAATCCCAAAGCCGCGGCGTGTATCGTTATGAACTACAAAACGGGCGAAATAGCGGCGCTTGCAGAATATCCCTCTTTTGACCTCAACAACGTTCCGCGCGACGACATCGAAACGCTGTTCAAGTATTCGAAAAGCACGCTCGTTTCGAGTGTGTACGAACCAGGTTCAACGTTCAAAATCCTGACTGCCGCCGCGGCGCTCGATACGGGCGCGATGAGCGTTTCGGACAGATTTTACTGTTCGGGAACGCGCGTTGTGGACGGACAGAAAATAAGGTGCTGGAAAGCAAAGGGACACGGGTCGATAGACTTCGCGCAAGGTGTGGAGCAGAGCTGTAACTGCGTGTTTATGGACAGTGCGCTCGCGATGGGCACGAACGTATTTTACGATTATCTCGAAAAATTCGGTCTGAAATCCAAGACGGGAGTTGACATCACGGGTGAAACCTCGGGTATTTTCATAAGCCGCGACGCGGTGAAAAACGTCGACCTTGCAAGAATAGGTTTCGGACAGGCGGTTGCGGTTACGCCCGTGGGTATGCTTGCGGCGGCGTCCTCGGTTGTCAACGGCGGAACGCTCGTCACGCCGCATCTTCTGAATTACGTGTACGACGGATATTCGGGCGAAAAAGTCTACGGCGAGTTTGCAAACAGAGGAACAACCGTTTCGGCGACAACCTCCGAAACCATGCGCGGACTTCTTCAACGCGTCGTGCAGAACGGCAGCGGAAAGGGCGCGTATGTGCCCGGGTACGTCACGTCGGGGAAAACGGGTACTGCGCAGAAGTACGAAAACGGGCATATCGCGCAGGGTAAATACATTTCGTCTTTCCTCGGATTTTCGCTGGAAGAGGAAGCGCCGTATGCGGTTTTGCTGATAGTCGACGAGCCGCAAGGGTATATGTACTACGGGTCGCTGGTTGCGGCGCCGCTTGTCGGCGACATATTCAAGGGATTGTTCTCCTACCTCGCGGTCGAACCCGAGTTCACGGGAGAGGAAGCCGAACTCATCGGTCAGCCTTTCGAACTTGCCGACTACACGGGAATGAGCGTAGCGCAGGCGAAAGCGGCGTTGCAGAAACTAGGACTGTACGTCGAAACGGACGGCGACGGAGGGACGGTCAAAGGACAGTTTCCCGCCGCGGGAGCGACTGTGGACAAACGGAATGCGGTACTTTTGCTGACATAGATTTGCGCCCCCTGCGGGCGCAAATTTTTTCCGTTTTTGTCTAGTTTCGCCTTGCCGTTGACCTCCTATATATAACTATTTATTATTTGATTACTAACTACTTTCGGAGGTTCTTATGACACTTGAAAAATTGCTTCAAGGGGTAAAATACTCGGCGGTTCACGCCGACCTCGGCACGGAAGTCGAGTCGTTGAAAATCAACTCGAAAGAAGTGCGCGACGGCGACTTGTTTTTCTGTATGGAGGGGGTGCACGACGACGGCAACCGATACCTCGGAGATATAACTTGTCCTTTTGTTGCAATCACGGAAAAAGAACCGTCCGTCAACGTCGCTTACGTCATTGTCGACAACGTTCGGGAAGCCTATTCGGTAATGTCGCAGAACTACTATCTCCGTCCTCTCGACGGAATGAAATTCGTTACTGTGGTCGGCACCAACGGCAAAACTTCGACGGCTCATTACATTGCGTCTTTGCTTACGCAGGCGGGTGTGAAAACGGGCGTAATCGGCACGGAAGGGCACTTTATACTGGGCGAAAAAGTGGGGAGCAGTCTGACCACTCCCGACAGTTTCGAACTCAACGGACTTTTCTTCAAAATGCGCGCCAAAGGCGTTGAGGTCGTCGTATCGGAAGCCTCGGCGCACGCAATATACCTGCACAAACTCTGCGGACTGAAAGCCGACGTTGCGGTGTTCACCAACATATCGCAGGACCACCTCGACTATTTCAGGGACTATGCGGCTTACCGCGACGTAAAACTGTCCTATTTCACTGCCGAAAACGTCAGAAAAGCGGTAGTCAACGCGGACGACGCCGAGGGTGCGAAACTCTGCGCTTTGCTTGAAAAAGAAGGCGTTCCGTGCGTAACGTACGGGCTCAACAATCCCGCCGACTCCTTTGCCGTGAACGTAGACGAGAACATAGACGGCATAAGGTTCGTGGCAAATCTTTCCGACGACCTCGTGGAAGTCAAATCGGGGTTGTTCGGGGAGTTCAACGTCTACAACCTGCTTGCCGCACTGACCGCCGCTCACGAACTGGGCATAAGCGCGGAAACACTCACTCATGCCGTGAGAAAAATCAAGTCGGTAAAGGGCAGGTTCAGCATTCTGCACAACGACAAAGGACTGATCATAATCGACTATGCACACACGCCAGACGGACTGCGAAACGTACTGCGGACTGCGCGGACGCTCACAAAATCGCGGTTGATTACGGTGTTCGGTTGCGGCGGAGAACGCGACAAATCCAAGCGCGCCGTTATGGGAAAAATAGCGTCGGAGTACAGCGATTTCGTCGTGGTTACTTCCGACAACCCGCGGTTTGAAAACCCCGAAAACATAATCGCCGACATAGTAGCGGGAGTTCGCGGTGCGGAGTTCAAAACCGTTGTCGACAGAACAGAGGCCATTGCGTTTGCAATGTCGGAAATGGTAGAGGGCGACACCGTGGTTATCGCGGGTAAGGGAAGCGAAGAATATCTCGACGTGTGCGGCAGAAAAATTCCGTACAGCGATTTCGATACCGCAAGACGGTGGGGACAGGCAAGATGAGTCAGGGTATAACCGTTTTGTTGTATTTTATCGGCGCGGCGGCGATGTCCGCACTTTTCGCGCCGTTTGCCGTGCGTCTGCTTCGCAAGCTCAAAGCGGGGCAGACCGTGCTCGGATATGTAACGCAGCACGAACACAAAAGCGGAACGCCGACTATGGGCGGGATTATATTCCTTTTGCCCGTGCTTGTCTTTTCCCTTGTCGAGATGACGGCGTTTTCGTTGGTTGCGATGAGCCTGACTTTGGGTTACGCCGTACTCGGATTTCTCGACGATTTTATCAAGATACACTTTGCCAGAAATCTCGGACTGAAACCGTACCAGAAGATAATAGGACAACTCGGACTTGCCGCGATTGCGGCGTATTTCTGTTACGCTTCGCCGTATATCGGCACGGAAATTTTCCTGCCGTTCACAACGGCAACCGCGGATTTGAGCTGGGGAATCATTCCGTTTGTAATTCTCGTTTTCGTCGCGACAACCAATTCCGTAAACCTCACCGACGGCCTGGACGGACTTGCGGGGTACACCTCTTTCGGCTATTTTCTGTCATTTGCGCTCATTCTGTTTTTTTCGTTTGCGGACGCGGTTGACAGCGGAAACGCCGCTTACGCCGAACAACTCGGTTCGTTGGTCGGGTTCTGCACCGCGATTATGGGCGGACTTGCGGCTTACCTCATTTTCAACTCCAACCCCGCAAAAGTCATGATGGGCGACACGGGGTCGCTTGCTCTCGGAGCCGCCGCGGCGTGCGTTGCGGTTTTTTCGGGAAAAGAACTTCTTCTGCCTATTGTCGGCATAATGTTCGTATGGTCGAGCATATCTGTAATAGTGCAGGTGCTCGTTTTCAAAACTGCGAAAAAACGCGTATTTCTGATGTCGCCTTTCCACCACCATCTCGAAATGAAAGGTTGGTCGGAAGCGCGCGTCGATACTTTGTATTTCGTGATTACGCTGGTTGCGGGCGCTGTAAGTCTTATTTTTGCGAGGGCAGTATGAATCTTGCGGGGAAAAGGGTCGTTGTTTACGGCGCGGGAGTCAGCGGACTCAGCGCGTATCAGCTTGTAAGGGAACACGGAGGACACGCGGTCATTTACGACGACAATCCCGACAAACCTCATTCGACGTCCTGCACAAGCGTATTTTCGGACTGCGACGTCATAGTTTTAAGCCCCGGCGTCGCGTCGGGAAACCCGTTCGTTCTCGACGCGAAACTTTCGGGAAAAACCGTTGTCAGCGAACTCGAACTTGCGTCTGTTTTCTGCGCGGCGGAACAGATTGCCGTGACGGGAACCAACGGCAAGACCACTACGACGTTGCTTATCGACCATATACTGAAAACCGCCAAAATCAATTCCCACGCAGTGGGCAACATAGGCGCGGCGTTTTCGTCAATTGCGGACAAACTCGACGCAATGGAAACCGTCGTCGTCGAAGCGTCGAGTTTCCAGCTCGAAAGCGCGGTGAACTTTTCGCCCGACATTGCGGTCATTCTCAACATAACCCCCGACCATCTGGACAGACACGGGAGTTTCAAACGATACATATCTGCAAAGTCAAACATTTTTCTCAAACAGTCCGAATGCGACAAAATCGTGTTCAACACCGACGACGAAAACATCGTTGCGCTCGAACCCGCAATGGTAGCCGAGAAAATCCCGTTCAGCGTGTCGCACCCCGTAGACGGCGCATACGTTTCGTCGGGGTTTGTCTGCTACAAGGGCAAACCCGTTGTGGAAACCGCGGAACTCGATTTCAGAGGTCGGGAACTCGAAAACGTGCTTGCGGCGGTAGCCGTAACGGCGTCGAAAGGTATAAGTTTTTACACCATAGCCGCAGGACTTATGACTTTCAAACGTCCCGATTTTCGCAGGAAAGCATGCGGAACGGTGGGCAAAATCAAAGTTTTCAACGACAGCAAAGCCACAAACGTATTTTCCACGATATCGGCAAGCGAAAGCACTGTCTCTTATACACATC
>ENA-OYZA01000917-OYZA01000917.1-human-gut-metagenome-genome-assembly--contig:-NODE-917-length-10678-cov-10.821425_pt1 | contig 10678 bp, 5 predicted proteins | sample MGYA00243257_ERZ653465 | MGnify/ENA primary metagenome ERZ653465 (study PRJEB26926, sample SAMN06164939) | human gut metagenome | biome: ENVO:00009003; feature: ENVO:2100002; material: ENVO:00002003...
AAGAAAGACCGAAGAAGTAAACGGCGTTATGACAGCTACCGACACGCTTACATACAGCGAAGACGAGATTCGCAGAATCGCAATCAAGGCATTTGACGTTGCGATGAAGAGAAGAAAGAAGGTAACAAGCGTTGACAAGGCTAACGTTCTTGATTCTTCAAGGCTGTGGAGAAAGGTCGTTACCGAAGTGGCAAAGGATTATCCCGAGGTTACTCTTGAGCATATGCTCGTTGACAACAGCGCAATGCAGCTTGTAAAGGAACCTGCGCAGTTTGACGTTATGGTAACGGAAAATATGTTCGGCGATATTCTGTCAGACGAGGCAAGCATGATTACAGGCTCTATCGGTATGCTCCCCTCTGCCAGCATGAACGAAACAAAGTTTGGTCTGTACGAACCGAGCGGCGGTTCTGCTCCCGACATTGCAGGTCAGAACAAGGCAAACCCGATAGCTACTATACTTTCAGCCGCAATGATGCTCCGTTACAGCTTTGATATGGTGAAGGAAGCTGACGCAGTTGAAAATGCAGTAAGCAAGGTACTGAAGGACGGTTTCCGCACAGGCGACATCATGAGCGAGGGTATGACAAAGCTGTCCTGCTCGGAGATGGGCGACAAGATAGCAGAGAATATATAACAATAATTTCAGCCGCAGTGAAAACTGCGGCTGATTTATATGCATAAAAAAGCTGTGACGGAATATTACTTTCCGTCACAGCTGATTTATTTATCTTTGGTCTTACTGCTGAATACCGTTATTGTTGAAGTTGTTGTTTGTGGTGTCTGCAGTAGTGTTGTTAACGGGCGTAGCGTAATTTGCGTTGCTATAGCCCGTGCTTGCGTTGGGGTTATAGGTGTTGTTCATATTGGGGTTGTAACCGTTATTCATGTTGGGGTTGTAACCGTTGTTCATGTTGGGGTTATAACCGTTGTTCGTGTTGGGGTTGTAGCCGTAGTTCATACCGGGCTTGTAGAAGTCCTCATCCTTTGCGCAAAGAAGAAGGATGCCGCCTACAAAGCTGCAGAACAACAGAACACAAACGCTTATGCCTGTTGAAGGTCTCTGCCCCTTGCTCATCTGGCTTAATGCGATACCGCCGAAGATAAGCAGAAGTATCATCCAGAATCCGCAGACCATACTTAAAATAATAAATACCTGTGCCGCTGTTTTCATAATTTCATACCTCTTTTTTCAATAAGTGACACATATTCCGATTTTATGTGTCTTATGTCAGTATACCACATTGATACCTGCGTGTCAATATTTTCTTGCGGTCGGAATTTTTTTATAGTGCAGATCATTTGTCCTTGCGGTTATTATAGAAGAACATCGCAATGCCTACGCCGCATATTATCACATATCCTATAAAGCTCCATATATCCGGCAATTGTGAGAACAAGATAAACCCGAGCAGTGCCGAAAAGATTATCTGCGAATAATCGTATACCGATATTTCCTTTGCAGGAGCGAATTTATATGCCGCTGTGATGCTGAACTGACCGCCTGCCGCCGCAAGTCCGGCACCAAGCAGGACGAGCCACTGCTGCCAGGTCATAACGTGAAAATCGAACAGTAAAAACGGCAGTGTTACAAGGCAGGAGAAGCCTGAGAAGAAGAACACGATATAAGGTCCTTTTTCGCCTCTGATGCCGAGCCACCTTACCGCCGTATAAGCCGCACCTGCGCCCATACCGCCGAGAAAACCGAGCAGTGACGGCACAAGCTCCAGATTTGCAAGGCTCGGCTTTATTATAAGCAGACTTCCTGCAAATGCGACTATTACACCGAGCGTCTGCACTAAATTTGTACGTTCCCGAAGAAACAGCGCCGAAAATACGATAACGAAGAACGGCGACATTTTGTTCAGCATTGCCGCATCGGATAATGCCAGATGGTCTACCGCATAGAAGTTGCAGAGTATTCCGAGCGTTCCGCATACCGAGCGTATCAGCAGTGCGCCGATGTTGCTTTTTTTCTGCGGCAGAAACGAGCCTTTCTGCCTTATCAGTATCGCCGCCGCAAATATGAAAGCGACAAGATTTCTGAAAAAGCTCTTTTGCACAGACGGCAAATCGCCTGCCAGCCTTACGAAAGCACCCATAAAAGCAAAGCAAAAGGCGGAGCTGATAATGCACAGCACGCCTTTGTGCTTCGGGGATATTTTACTGAGAATTTCCGCCATACTCAACCACCTGTTTTTGCTTCGTCAAACGGCAGTAGTACGGTTTCGGGCAGTGTTATTTCTCCGCCCGATGAGAAAAGCTCGGGGCGGTCGAACTTGTAGCTTATCTTGAGCGAACTTACAGCCTTTGTTATTTCCTCGTTTGTAAGTCCCGACCTGTCGATAACGAATATGAGCGAAACCTTACTGCTGTTGAAACGGTCTATTGACGAAATGTTTGTTTCCTTCAGTACAAAAGCCTGTTTGTCATACGGTATATCGTCAATGGAGAACTGTATGTTGCTTATTTTATACATACCGATGTTTGTAAAGTCAAACACCATCTCAACACGCAGATAGTTTTCGGATTTTGTCATATCAAAATCCGTGTCGCTCAGCAGCTTGCTTGTAGACCCACTGTCAAGGTGAGTGCCGTCCTTCAGCTTATCGTATACGTTTTTTATCATATTGTCAAAGCTCTGTCCGCTGTAGCTGTACAGCCGTGTGTACGCATATTGTGCCTTTACGGGAAAAGCAAACTGCGTAACCACGACTATAACCGCAACAGCCACGACCAGCACCCATATGAGCGCCTTTTTAACTGCATTGTGTCCGAAAAGATTTGTCAGCGTCTGTTTAAAACTCATACTTTCTTTACGCCGAGAGTTACGTTCTCGCCGTTTATATCCTGTTCCTTTGTAAATCCGTCTGTCTTGCCGGTCACTATATCGTCAGCAAGGGTATCCTCTGAGATGCTGTCCTTGTTGCGTGTCAGTATCTCGGCTACCTTGTCACTGCCGTCGCAGTAGATAACGATATGATCCATAACCTCAAAGCCTGCATCCTTACGCATCGTCTGAATCTTGCTCACAATCTCTCTTACGTTACCTTCTTCGATAAGCTCGGGTGTAAGAGTTGTATCGAGAACTACCGTGTAGCCTCTGTCGGTCACTACCGCATAGCCTTCCTTCTGATGCTCGTCTATAAGCAGGTCGTCCTTTGCAATCTGAACATCGCCTGTTGAAAGTGTAAGCGTCATAGCGCCTGTTTCGCGGATCTCGTTCATAGCCTTCTGACCGTCAACCTCAGCAAGCTTTGTTCTGACCTCGCCTATCTGCTTGCCGAAACGAGCGCCGAGCGTCTTAAGCTGGGGCTTGAAGGTGTAGCTTGTGAAGTGGTCGGTGTTATCTATAAAACTGATTTCCTTGATGTTAAGCTCATCCTTGACAATATCGGCATACATAGGCTCAAGTGTCTTGTCGCTCTTTACCATTATCTTTGATATAGGCTGTCTGTTCTTGATGTTAGCGGCATTTCTTGCGGCACGTCCGAGCGTTACAACGGTCAGAACGGTGTCCATTTCTTCCTCAAGATGCTTGTCAATAAGCTTTTCATCTACTGTGGGGAAGTCGCAAAGATGTACGCTTACGGGTGCGTTCTTATCGAGCGAGCAGACAAGGTTTCTGTAAATATCATCGCATACGAAAGGTGTCATCGGAGCAGATGTCTTTGCGATGGTTACGAGCGCTGTGTACAGCGTCATGTATGCGTTTATCTTATCCTGTGTAAGCTCCTTTGACCAGAAGCGTTCTCTGCTGCGGCGGACATACCAGTTACTCATCTCGTCTACGAAATCCTGTAATGCTCTTGCGGCTTCGGGGATCCGGTAGTTTGCAAGGTTATCGTCAACCGCACCTACAACGGTGTTCAGTCTTGATAACAGCCACTTGTCCATAACGCCGAGCTTTGAAGCATCAAGCGTATACTTGGTAGCATCGAAATTGTCTATATTAGCGTACAGAACGTAGAATGCGTAGGTGTTCCACAGTGTAGAGATGTACTTTCTCTGACCCTCGTTTACTGCTTTTGCGTGGAATCTGTTGGGAAGCCAAGGAGCAGAGTTTGTATAGAAGTACCAGCGTATAGCGTCTGCGCCGTGTTCAGCCAGTGACTCGAACGGGTCTACTGCGTTGCCCTTTGACTTTGACATCTTCTGACCGTCTTTATCGAGTACAAGGCCGAGAACTATAACGTTCTTGTAAGGAGCCTTGTTGAATAAGAGTGTTGAGATAGCAAGCAGTGAGTAGAACCAGCCTCTTGTCTGGTCAACTGCCTCGGAGATAAAGTCAGCGGGGAACTGCTGTTCAAACTTTTCCTTGTTCTCAAAGGGATAGTGATGCTGTGCGAAGGGCATAGAACCGCTGTCGAACCAGCAGTCGATAACCTCGGGAACTCTCTTCATCTGCTTGCCGCAGTGTGGGCATTTTATCGTAACCGCATCAATATAAGGACGGTGAAGCTCTATATCGTCGGGGCAGTTGTCAGACATTGACTTAAGCTCCTCGATACTGCCTATAGCGTGCTTGTGACCGCACTCGCACTCCCATATATTAAGAGGAGTACCCCAGTATCTGTTTCTTGAAAGACCCCAGTCCTGAACATTTTCAAGCCAGTCGCCGAAACGGTTCTTGCCGACACTTTCGGGTATCCAGTTTATCGTTTCGTTGTTTCTGATAAGGTCGTCCTTGACAGCGGTCATCTTGATGAACCACGATTCTCTTGCATAGTACAGCAGAGGAGTGTCGCATCTCCAGCAGTGCGGATAGCTGTGCTCAAACTTGGGTGCGTCAAACAGTAAGCCCTTTTCGTCAAGGTCCTTAAGCACCATAGGATCGGCTTTCTTTACGAATACGCCTGCGTAAGGTGTTTCGGCGGTCATATTACCTTTGCCGTCAACAAGCTGTACGAAAGGCAGGTCATACTTTCTGCCGACCTTAGCGTCATCTTCACCGAATGCAGGAGCAATATGAACGACACCTGTACCGTCTGTCAGCGTTACATAGTTGTCGCATACTACATAATAGCCCTTCTTGTGCTGTTTTTCACATATCTCAACGGCACAGTCGAATAAAGGCTCATACTCCTTGCCCTCAAGCTCTTTACCTGTGTATTTTTCGATTATCTCGTAGGGGGCTGTGGGCTTGTCGCCGCCGAGTACCTTATCGCACAGAGCCTCTGCAAGATAATATGTGTAGCCGTCTGCTGTCTTTACCTTTACATAGGTTTCATCGGGATTTACGCAGAGTGCAACGTTTGAGGGAAGTGTCCAGGGAGTTGTTGTCCACGCAAGGATATAAGCGTCCTCGTCCTTTACCTTGAAACGTACAACCGCAGAACGTTCCTTTACATCCTTATAGCCCTGAGCAACCTCGTGGCTTGAAAGCGGAGTTCCGCAACGGGGGCAGTAGGGAACTATCTTGAAGCCCTTGTATAAAAGACCCTTTTCCCATATCTGTTTTAATGCCCACCACTCGGACTCGATGAAGTTGTTGTCGTATGTTACATACGGATCGTCCATATCAGCCCAGAAGCCTACAGTGCGTGAGAAATTCTCCCACATACCCTTGTACTTCCATACGCTTTCCTTGCACTTTGTAATGAACGGGTCAAGTCCGTACTTTTCAATCTGATCCTTACCGTCAAGACCGAGCATCTTCTCAACTTCAAGCTCAACGGGAAGTCCGTGAGTGTCCCAGCCTGCCTTACGGGGAACGTCATAGCCCTTCATTGTGCGGTATCTCGGAATCATATCCTTGATAACACGGGTAAGAACGTGACCGATGTGCGGCTTACCGTTAGCCGTAGGCGGACCGTCATAGAATGTGTAGGTCTTGTCGCCCTTTCTCTGCTCCATGCTCTTGCGGAATATGTCGTTGTCGTGCCAGAACTTCTCTGTCTGCTTTTCTCTCTCGACAAAATTTACCGAGGCAGGTACTTTTTCATAAAGTGACATTTTTTCTCCTCCTGTTTTTGCAATTCACCCTGTCATATAAATCTCTTCGGCAAAAGCCGGAAGTTATATGGGGTGGGGGTCTGCCCATTGCATATTATTTTATTCTTTGCGTTTGCGGAAAATAAAAAAGCCCCTATCCTCCGAAAAGGATAAGGACTATAATTTCATAACAGTCTTTATAACCACCGTTTCGTCATTCCGTCAAATGCGTTCCTTTTAACGTTGGAAAAACGTCCCGTTCTACTCTCGCCTTAAACGGCAATTTCGGCGGGCAGCTTGGAGGTGATATTCATACGGTAACTCTGCACCGACCTCTCACCGTCGTCGGCTCGCTTTGGCTTTATATCCGCACTACTGTCCTCGTCACAGCCTTTAAATATCATACACATTGATTATACAATCAAATTTTCCCTTTGTCAAGCGTTTTGTCAATTTTATTTTAAACGGCTTGTTGTTTATGAGTATAGCACAACAAAGCGGCGGATCCGGGCTTATCATAACAATCCGAGCCTAAGGTTACAAAACGGTAACAAATAGTTACAAATTAGTTACAGTTTCAGGTTTTCTATTGTGAAGAAATTTTGTTTGTGATAGAATATTTATAGTAAGCAGGAAATTTACGGGAGGAGGAAAATATGATCTACACCGTGAAAATCGAACAGACATTTGCTTATCCGAAAAGAATGAAATACATTGCAAGGACGGATTCATTTATTGAAAAGGACTGCGACAGTCTTTCGTATGTGCGTAATGTACTTCAGCCTTACGGAAAGGTCATCGCACGATATGTAAATCAAAGAGTGTGCTGAGATTATAAATTAAGACAGATATAACGGAGAAAAAATATGAGTAAAATATGTCCCAACTGCAAACGAGAAATAGACGAAAACGTAAAATTCTGCCCGTTCTGTGCGGCTTTTACGGGTGAAACACCGCAGGAAAAGAAGAAAAGCCCTGTCGGTACGATAATAGGCGGTGCGGCAGGTGTGCTGGCACTGGGTGCGGCAAGCCTTGCGGTGTTTGTATTTGATATATTCGGAATGTACGGCGAAAAAACGGAAACGCTTTACGGCACGGGCGACAAGCTGTTCGTACAATCGGTGACACCCGTGTGCATTGACGGGAAGTGGGGCTATGCCGACAAAAGCGGAAGCACCACGCTGAAACCGCAGTACAGTGCGGCTTATGCCTTTAACGAGGATACAAATGACGTTGCGCCCGTTGCGGTTGACGGAAAGTTCGGATACATAAAAAAGGACGGCGAGTTTGTAGCACAGCCGCAGTACAGCTTTGCAGGGAGCTTTTCGGATAAGGGACTTGCAAAGGTCACAGACGAAAACGGCAATGTCGGATTTGTCGACAGCAGGGGAAGAAAAGCGTTTGACGGCAGAATGTTCAGCTATGCCTCGGATATGAACGACAGCGGTTATGCGTTTGCGTATACTTTGATGATGCCGGAACTTGAGGGCGGAAGGGGCTATTATTATATAATATACAGCCTTCTCAGTTCCGACGGAAAAGTGACCGAGCTTGCAAACGGCACGGGAATATCGGCGATATACGATGATAAATATATCGGCTTCAGACAAGCTGAAAGCAGTAACGAAACAACACTTGACTTTACAAGGGAGTATGCCGTGTTCTCGGCGGACGGTACACAGCTTACCGACTACTACGACCGCATTGCAAAAAGCGGAAAGCTGCTCATCGTCTGTGACGGCATTGATGACGACAGCAAACTGTATAAAGCAAAGCTGCTCAAAGCCGATACGCTTGAACAGGTCGGAGGAGAGTATCTGTGCGGTGCCGATATAAAGTCTTACGACAGCGGTGCGGTACTGCTCAAAAGAGATGATAAGGGCTTTATCAGAGATGTTCTGCTTTGCGATAACGCAAACGAAATATATCGTTGTTCAACGGGTTCGCACATTGTAAGCGGATTTGATATGAGCGGTTATGCCTGCGTTTATGAAAAGGGAAAATACTGCGGATATACCGTAAGCGGAAAGCAGTTTGAGAGCGATAATCAGTTCGGCTCGTTCAATTGCGGACTTGCGCCTTACTATGATAATGCAAAAATAGGATATATCAACACAAACGGCGAAAAGGTGACTGATGCAAAGTTTGACGGTGCAAGCGGATATTATGCGGACGGCTACGCCTATGTGAAAAGCGGCACGGAATATTCCGTTATAGATATGAACGGAAATACGGTAATAGGAAGACTTAGCTATGCGTCCGACAAGCTGATGTTTGCGGATACCGTGCATAGCTGGTACGACCCTGAGGACTTTGAAAAGTTTGACGGGGAGAATATGTTCGTAGGAGATTTCTATTATGTAAGCAATACCGCAGATATGAGTTCAAGCATATATAATAAAAGTAACGCAAAGCTGATAAAAGAAAGAATGATGATAGAAAGCAGGAATGCCGATACTGAAATCGCTTCTGTCTACAGGAGAGCCGACAGCGGAAGGCTTGGCAGTGACGGGTATTTTCTTATACATAACGTCAATAAGCTAACAAGGCTTATTATGACACCGGACGGAAAAATAAATGAAGAAAAGGAACTCAGCAATGCAAACGGCATACGCATCGGTTCTGCGCCGTTGCTACGTTACAGTATCGATAAAACCTCATATCTTGAGGATATGTTTGCAAACAAGTATGTTCTCATCGGTTATAACAGCGTAAACTCAAACGGTTTTACGGCACTCGATTTACGGAGCGGCAACCGTGTTGCACGGCAGTTTCTGATATATGATAATAATTTTGACCCTACTGTCACTCTGAGGTCGAACACGTCGATGAACATAGCCTGCTACGGCAGTTTATTATATGTAAAAAATATCGAATATGCCGGAAGCGAAAGCTGTAGCGCAATAATAGACGGCGGCAACGGAAGAAAGCTATATACGAGTGATGCTCTTGAATTTGAGGGAGATTATTTTATCCGTGAGCCTTACGGCGAAAGCGGTTATAAGGTAAGGACGGGCTACGGTGCGGAAATAGGAACATATTCATATGTAAAAGCATACGGCGACAGATTGCTTTGCTTTGACAACAATAAATACTATCTTTATGACCGTTATGCGAACCTGCTCGGAGAATACGAAAACAGACCGAAGATAAGCGCATATAACGGAAATACCGTAGTGAAAAACGATGACGGCACATACACCTGCTACGACAGGGATATGAACGTACTGCTGACTACTAAGTATGATATTCAGCCGATAGAAAACGGATATTGCTCGTTTGCGGACAACGAAAAGGGAAAGATAGGATTCCTGTTTGCAGACGGAAAGACAGCTATAGAGCCGAAGTATGACTGTGTTACCGAAATGACGCCGGACGGATATTTTGTTTCAAAAACAATAAGCAGCAGTGAGATTACTTATGATACGACCGAAATCAATTACACAGTGACGATAGAAGATAAGGGCGGTAACGCTGTCATTGAGAAAACGCAGAATGTGTGCGATATAGCAAACAGTGCATTTGACAGCAAATCGCTGTACGGCTATTTTGACGGATACAGATATTACGCTGATAAATTCGCAGGATATGAAAATGTAGAATTCAGCAATATTCAGATTCTGCCACAGACGGATTACGATAAAGCACCGACCGATTTTTATGGGAATGAGCTGTTTGAGGAATATAAATATATCGGATTTGATTTTATGCCGGTATCGGTCAACGGCAATACTCTTTGTGTAACGGCTGAGTATTATAACGATGAGGGATATTCGGAATGTATATTGCTGAATCTGAACGGCGAGAGGCTGTACCGCAATGAACGCAGGCTGAAGCTTATAGACAATAAATATATTATCGGTATTTCAGATAACAAAGAGCCTGCCGATTTATATAACACGGATGGCTCTGTGATGCTGACGCTCAAAGACATCAAAGACCCTGACAGCATCAGTGCGATAAGCATTGTCGGAAACAGTGTACTGGTAAAAAGCTATACCGAAAGTGCAATCGTGTACAACAAGACTACAGGAGAGATAATATATAAGCCCGATACCGACGGTTCAAATGTTGATTTTATTTACGAAAATCTGATAAAGACAGGCGTCTACAATGAAGCGGCAGGAGGATGGTCATATACTTTCATTGACCTTGATACCAAAAAGAGTTTTGAACTTCCGGGCGACCGTGTCGTGTTCAGAAATCCCGGCAATAACAGCGAAGGGCATATAACCGAAAATGCCGAATATCCGCTTATGTGCTGCACATTTTCGTATCTGCCCAATCAGATAAACTATCTTTATCCTGCACTTTGGGAGCTGAATGTGTATCAGATAGACGAAAATATGGAAGTGAAGCTTGTAAGGACCTATTCTTCGGACGACGGAATACTGTATATGGTTGACGATTACAATAGCGGAAGCGGGCTGTACGCATATATCGACCGTATTGATGATACCGCAGTACGCAACATAAGGCTTGTGAACGCTTGGAACGGAAACGAAAAGTATTTTGAAAATGTGTCCGAGTTCAGCGTGCAGAATAATGAGGTGTGGATAGGCATATATGACGAAAGCGGAAAAAGGACGGCATACAAATTAAGCACCGATCTTGAAACGATGGAACAAGCAGAATGAAAGGCAAACAACAATGAGTAAAATATGTCCCAACTGCAAACGAGAAATAGATGAAAACGTAAAATTCTGCCCGTTCTGTGCGGCTTTTACGGGTGAAACACCGCAGG
>ENA-OYZA01000918-OYZA01000918.1-human-gut-metagenome-genome-assembly--contig:-NODE-918-length-10672-cov-4.884054_pt1 | contig 10672 bp, 9 predicted proteins | sample MGYA00243257_ERZ653465 | MGnify/ENA primary metagenome ERZ653465 (study PRJEB26926, sample SAMN06164939) | human gut metagenome | biome: ENVO:00009003; feature: ENVO:2100002; material: ENVO:00002003...
ATAAGAGACAGGACAAGATCGTCACGGTAGAAGTTTCTCCCGAATTGTTGGTCAAACCGGGGTTCGAGCTGGTGCGCTATATTATTCATGCCGGAGTACGGACGCAGACCTTCTCACTCGATCCTGATGCGCCCGATGTCGCTCCGGTTCTGTTGTTCACCAATTCTTTCGGGTGCCAGGAGACGGTTTACTGTACCGGAACTCATGCGTTGGAGCCGGAATACGTCCGGTCCACCGCTTACACTAATGGCATGTTCCGTAATTATCGGATTGATGAGACCAAGGTGTTCAAGGCCAATACGGGTGTGTTGACACATGAGATGGCGTTGTGGCTTGATGATTTGTTCCGGTCTAAAGAGATTTATCTGCTGGACGGTACGACAGTGGGCAAGGAGGTTACCATCACCGAGTCGGAATCGAAGCGCAGCAACGATCCGGATCATTTGCCGTTCTTTACTTTCTCTTATCGGTATGCGCAGCGTAATCACAATATCTTGCAGTTGCCGCGTGCCGGACGTGTGTTCGATAATACATTTGATTATACGTTTGAGTGATATGGGCATAAAGGTAATACATAGGCTTGATGCCATCCGGCTGCTGGAATCCGGACAGCCGGTTGATTTGCGTGTTTGGAAATTGTCCACAGGTGACATCATTGAGTACAAGGGGGTGATCTGTATCGGTTCCCATTGGCGGGGAGGCACGCATCTGGTCAAGTGTCCCAAATCCGGACTGCCGCGCAGGTTGCGTGATATCACATTGTTTTCAATTAATGGTATGGAGGTTTATTTATGAAAAATAAGACAAACAACAGGGTGCGGCTGGACTATATCCCTTCAGGTGTGTTTGAGGTGGGTAAATCCGGCGTGCAGGCGTCCATGGAGACGGTCGAGGACAGTTCGGCGGTTTTTGACGAGGATGGCGAAGATGTGTCCTCGACGACGTTGCCGGGGGCGAAAGGTTATAAATACGTGAACTGGGGCGCTGACAACAGGCTACCGTATGAGCTGATCAGGTTGATAGGGGTTGACGAGGTGATGTCTCAGAACAAGTTGTTCAATGTGCTTACCTGTTACGGTGCCGGGCAGAAGTATAATGACTATGATACCGGCAGACCGACTGTTGATAAGGAAATTAAAAAATGGATGCTGCATAACAGTATACCTTCCTTCATGCTTGAACAGGCGACAGATATGAAGTATTATTTTTTCTGTGTGTCGGTGATCATACTGTCTGTTGACGGTTCCCGGATTGTCAGACTCCGGCACAAGGAGGCCTGTTATTGCCGGTTCGAAAAGGCGGATGACAAGGGGCGTATCAATCATGTTTTCTATGGCAACTTCCGGAAGTCGGCCTTGCGTGAGGATGAGATCGAGGTGCTGCCGCTGCTTGACGAAAAAGACCCGTTGGGTGATCTGGAGGTTCGGATGGGGCGTGCGCCCGGCAAGGACGGAAAAAAGTCCATACCCACTAAAGACCGCAAGTTTGCCATTCTGGTCCGTTTTCCGACACCCGGCTGCCGATACTATCCGTTACCCAACTATACTTCTATTTTTCGAGGCGACTGGTTTGACATTAAGCGGTTGATTGGTAAGGGGAAAAAAGCCAAGCTGAAGAATCATGCGACGGTTAAGTACCAGGTTGAAGTCCACAAGGATTTTTGGTCCAATCTGTTGGCTGAAGAGCACATAACCGAGCCTGTAAAGCAGCTGGAGCGCATTAAGAAAGAAAAAGAGAATATTAAAAATTTTGTGTCCGGCATCGAGAATTCCGGCAAGGTCTGGATTACCGGTTATTACATCGATCCTAACGGCAAGGAGAACCGTATGGTGCGTATCAATGTGATTGATACGACTAAAGAGGGTGGCGACTGGTCTGAAGATATTCAAGAGGCGTCCAATATCACCTGTTATGGTGATAATATTCATCCCAATCTGGTGGGGGCCACTCCGGGCAAGTCACAGTCCAATAACTCCGGATCTGACAAGCGCGAGCTGTTTACTCTCAAGCAGTCGCTTGAGATTGCCTTTCATGATCTGATGTACATGCCGCATAATGTGGTGATTCATTATAACGGATGGGGTGAGAAGGTCTATCCGGATGTGCCGATGATCCTGCTCACGACACTGGATCAGAATACCGATGCCAAATCAACGACTGCTAACCGGATAAACCATAATAACGATGAAGATGAAAATTGATAAACAGACTTTTGAGAAGGTCGTTTTTGCAGCTGCTTCGGCAAACGTGTATGTGTTTGATGCGATACAAGATCGGTTTGAACAGGCTGAACATAAGCTCTTCGGCACGGTGCTGGGGAGTGATACGGATGTGGATACGCTGCCCGTTAAAGAAGATGTGTGCCGTTATATCTGTCTTGATGCGTTTTATCAGGCGATCCCGGGGCTGGATCTGATACTGACGGATACGGGGTTCGGTATTGTCAATAACCAGAATATATCTCCGGCATCACGTGATCGGGTTGAATCGTTGCGCGTGCAGATACAGCGTGAAGCGGATTATGCGCTGGACTGTATTATTGAGGGTATGACTGGTGATGACGCTTGGTCTTCCTCAGTTTGTGCCCGGTTGGTGATCAGTTCCCTTTACTATACCGGTGCTCATGTGCGTGATTTTGCAGGCCGACCGACAGCCATTCGTACTGATCTGCTCGAACTTCGTCCGCAAATCAGCGAGGCTGAAGAATATATCCGGCGCGAGATATCCGCAGTTTTATTTGATCATTTGCTTGAACAAATCCGGCATAAGTCTCTGGCTGAAGCTGAGATACCGTTGGTTTGTGCGCTCCGTAGGGCGATAGGTTTTTGGATCAACAAGCAGTTGCCGGCATTCCGTGTGGAACTGGCGAATGTGGTTAACTTGCTGGAGAGGTGTCCGGACGATTTTCCGACGTATAAGGATAGCGATGCGTATAAGGTAAAACATTTTGAATACTATAAAAATGAAAAAGAAGACACCTGCTACTTTTGGGGATAGGTTGATCAACTTCCATCTGCCGGATGCATGGCACAAGCTGGAGCAATGGCAATTGCGCTATGTGTGTTATATCATGACCCGTTTTGATTCGGTCACGGCAAAGACATATATCTTTGTCCGGCTGCTGGGAATCACTGTATTGCGCAGACAGGAAGACGGGTGGGTTTGTTCTGTTCGCAACGGATGGAAAAAGGTTCGGTTCTTTGTTCATTCGTGGCAAGTACAGTCTTTCCTGCACATGCTGGATTTTATCGAGCGTCCGGGTGATATGCCTTTCTGTTTGTGGCGGATCGGCAGGTTCCGGTCGGTGGATGCCCGGTTGCATGATGTTCCGTTTAAGGAGTATGTCAGTATTGAGAATTATTATCAGGGCTTTTTACGCACGCGCGATAACGCTCTTCTGCGTTCCATGGCAATTTTGTTGTATGTGGATCGCAAAGGGCGGCATCCCCGCTGGTTCAATCCTTCGGAAGAAGAACTGCTGTCCGTGTTTTTGTGGATTGCATCGGTTAAGAATCATTTTACAAAATGCTTTCCCTATCTGTTCCGTCCTCCGGAACAACTGGAGGGTGAAGCCTTTAATATGCTTGAACTCGTCAATGCGGAGATTCGGGCATTGACAGGCGGGGATATCACAAAGGAGAGAGAAGTATTGCAGATGGATTGCTGGCGGGCGTTGACCGAACTGAATGAGAAGGCCCGCGAGGCACAGGAGTTACAACAGAGATATGGATGCAAATAATTTATTCGATGCGCTGTCCTATTTTAAAGGAATGTGCAAAAAAAACAAATTGGCCAAGGCTCACGCTTTTTATCCGTGTGTCTGTTCCGGCATAAACTCGCTTGAAGAGGTTCTTCAGAACCTTCGGCGCGAATCCGCTTTTTTCGCGGTAGATGATACGAATGACGGAGTGACCGAGAAGCGTTCCGGAGGATATTTTAAAAAGCGTACTTTTACCGTGTTTCTCATGATGCGGTACCGTATCAGTGATATGGCGGAACGCCAAGCGGCACTGGAGGTGTGCCGGCAGCTGTTCCGCCAGGTGCACAGCAGGATGCTGGTTGACCGTGAGAATCTGGATAACGAACTGGTGTACCTGAATACGGATAATGTGTATTCACGCGAACTGGGTGAATACTTTATTTCCGGATGCACAGGCCTGTATTTTATGATTGATGTTTCCGAACCGGTATCTCTAATTTATGACAGTGATGAGTGGGAGGAATGAGAACAGGCCGAAGTCCACGGCTGAAGATCGGGCAAAGTATAAGAAGGCGTGGGCCGAGATGATGGTCACTATCTGGAGGGAGAAGATCATGAGACTGCACGTGGTTGATACGGTGTTACTGCACAATGATATTACGGAGAATGTGACAATGGGCAGCAGTGAACTGACGGTGATACAGCATAAGTTTATGGAATATGGCATTTATCAGGATTGTGGTACGGGGCGGGGATATGAGATCGACGGTCAGTTGTATAATGACGGGCATAGAGGGCATAACAAGGGTGATTTGAAGTTTTTGAATCCGGATTTGAGAGGCAAGAATTATGTGCACAGACAAAAATCCGGCAAGATTACCTCAGGTGAACCTCGCAAACCCCGTGAATGGTTCTCACGTGCCTATTTTGCTTCGGTCATGGTCTTGAAAGAGCAGATGGCATACATGTATGGTGAGGAGTTCTGTGGTCTGCTTGCGGAGAAGATTGAAGAGGCGAATCACAAGCGCAGTACCTCCATGCGTTCGCATTTATGGGGGCATCATCAAAAGAAATGATGTCTTTTTACGGCTTTTGGCTTTGTTGTTACTTTGGAATAAAAAAGTAAATGGCGGATATTAAAGACACATTAAAAAAATTGGCGGAGCAGATAAGGGATGAACGTAATGCCGGAGCGAATACGGCATTGCGTGTCGGTTCTTTGTTGTTGGCCATGATTGATGCAGGTGCTGATATAACTGATTTTGAAAAATATTTTCTTCGTAAAGATAAAGAAGATATCGCCAATGAGCTGATAACGTTCCTGAAGGGTTTTTTGATTGGTAAAAACGGTAGCGGTTGGACTGTATTGGAAGATGGTACGACACAAGCCGTTGTTGACCGCTTGTATGTGAAGATTAAGGCTGTCTTTGACGAGCTTGAAGTAAAGAAGAAGACGCATGTAGGTGGTGAACAGATCATATCTCCGGCCGGTATGAAGTGTGTCAGGGTGGAGGAACTTGATGAGAGCTACCGTTGTTTCTTTTTGTCGGAAGTTGATGGAGTGACAGTCCATAACGAATTTACAGTCGGTACATTAGCATTAGCCCAAGAATTTAACATTAAAGAAGGTACATCTCACAATGTATCCAACCGCTACTATTGGCGTGAGGTGACAGGTGTAGGATCTGACTATATTGATTTGAGCAAAACCAATGCCGACAAGGACAGTGATGTCCCGGCTGCCGGTGATGATATCATCGGGCTTGGGCACTTGACGGATATCACCCGTCAGGCAGCTATAATCTTATCATCAGTAAACGAAACTTCGCCTTCTATCACTTTTTATCAAGGTATCAATACATTTTCTTTGGCGGGTAAAGAAGTTATCGGGCTGGGCTTCGACAAGTCTACCGGACACGCCTATATCAATGTGTATGGTGACGCTTATATAGGCGCTAAGGATAAGAGTACCTATATTCGATATAGCCAGAAAGGCGGTGTGGATATCAAGGGTATGTTTCATATCGAGCAGGGATCTACCGGGTGGAAGAATATGGAAGGCTTGCCGGATGAGATACAGGCGGCTGCCGATCTGGCCCAAAAGGCTCAGGATGCGATAGACAACGCGGCTGTCGGAAGTGTCAATCTGTTGCGTAATTCCGGGTTTACTGGGGATTATGAAACAGAGGAACTGTCTGCCACTACCGAATTATCGGCGGACACCGAGCTTTTCAGCAAGCAATTAAAGTATTGGACGGGAGTGGCTACTGTATCCGCAGATAGTGCTGCCGGCTCTGGGTATTCTGCATCAATCGGTAGTTTGTCCCAATCCGTGTCCTTGATTAAAAATGAAAATTATGTTATATCCTTTAAGGCTAAAGGTACGTCTGTGGCTGTTTCGTGTGGTGATTTCAGCACAACTCAGCCTCTTGCGTCCGATTATCAAAGATACACTTTCAAGTTCGCATTTAACGGTACAGGTATTTTCATGCTTAGCGGTACCGCAACCGTTTGTGATCTTCAGCTAGAAAGAGGGACCATTGCCACAGACTGGAAACTGTCCATTTTGGATAACGACAAGGCAACAGCCGGTTTTCAGTCAATCAATTATATTGCCAGCGCGATTAAGGATGGATCTGTGGATATCCTTGGCGGTTTGATCCTTGCCAATATGATCCAACTGGGCAACTACAAGGATGGTAAGATGCAAAAGGTCACAGCCGGAGTGAGCGGCATATACAATGACGATGATGATGTGGCATTCTGGGCAGGTGGCACGCTGCAACAGGCTATATTAACCGTAATGAGGTTTCGTAATGATCCTAATTACCAGCCTACGGATGAAGAATGGGCGAATATGGCAAACTTTGTAGCTACTCATGGCGGTAATGCTTTTTTTCGTGGATATATCTATGCTTTGGGCGGATTTTTTCGAGGTAAAATGGAAACCTCTGTAGATGGGAAACGTATTGTTATTGATCCGGAAACAAACACTCTTGAAATGTATACAGCCGATGGAAATCCTGTTCTTATTATGAAATTTGATAAATCCGAAGATGGGTGGGAGTATGGAGATCTTATCCTGAGAAAGTATGTTGAAGACCAGTTGGTCTTTGAAACCACCGTATATCCAGAGCGTGTCAGATTACAGAATCTTGTAGAGAATACAGATATCAGACTATCTTCAGATAATGTCTTTTTTTACGGATCAAAAGGTGAGTTTCTGAAGGTTGGTATGAAGCCTGTATTTTCAGGAGTCAGTGTTTCCAAGTATATTGCCGATATTGAATGCAGTAATTGGCCGTCTAAAGATAACGTTAGCTCCGGGCAGGTATATGTGGAATATGAAACACTTGAAGGAATAGTGACAAATGGAGTGTTAAAGGTCAGAAAGTGATATGGAACTTAATAGTATTAATAAAACAGGTACTTGGAGTGAGGCGGTAGATCGTCTTAACAACAACTTCAGCAAGACCTCCACTGAAGTGGAGAAGGTCAAGCAGAACGCTATACGCAACAAGGGATTGTTTTCCACTCTTGATTCGCTGAAAGCGGCTGTCCCATCTCCAGTTGTGGGCGACTGGGCTGTCGTGGGGGATACCATACCCGGTCCTATATATCAATGTACGAAGAGAGGCGTATGGAGCGAAACAGGAACAACCGGAGGCGGTGGAAGTGTTGACCTTTCCGGCATCTTGAAAGCCGAGGAGATAGACGATGTAACATCAATATTATAGGTATGAAAATTAATTATCAGTCCGATTTTAAGATCATAGAGAAGAACTTGAATGGGGATGTGAATACTCCCTTCCGGTTCACTTACCGTACAGTCCTGTCGGGATGTGTTGTTGCGGAGTTTGACGGGCACGGGTACAAGAACTGCCGTAGGCTTGATGATGGTAGTCTGCTGGTCATTTTTGACAGGCATGGACTCCGTCCTGGCACTCTGTCGGTCAAACGCGAATACTATCTTTCTGATGCTGATTTTGCCGATGGTATCTGCAATCTTGTATCGGTGGAGATTACAGGTGTTATCCTCGTTTCCGGCAAGACGGATGAGAGCACAGCGGAGATCATTCCCTATCCGGATTATGCCGCATACAATGCGGTGCAGAGCGTATCTCTGTCAGATAAGGAGTATGATGATGTGCTGAGTGATTTTAAGATTAATAAATAATTACATAAAATAACAACGGGCCAAGTTCCGGCGGAACTTAGGCTAAAAACAGGAGATATTATGGTAAAAATGCATAAACTGACGAAGGGCGGACAAACCATTTACCCGGCTACCATCTATGATGCGGTGGTCAATCCAAAGACGCGTAAGAGCTTGACTACGGAAATATCTGATTTAGACGTTGGATTAACTTCTATTAAAAACAAGACAGAAGGTATTTATAATACGATTGACCAGATAACAGATAAAACAATAGCTAAAATTGTAGGGTCCGATTTTAACGAAACGTATGTAACATCATGGGGACAAGGTGGCATATCCACTACGACTGGCGCTATTGAAGAGGGAGGCAAAACAAGAATACATTCAGATCTTATAAATACAGGTGTTGACATTTCAATAGAAAGTGGATATAGATATTATATAATTTATTACAATGAAAATGGGTCTTTTGCTGCTAAAGATGGCAATTGGAAAACTGATAAAAGCACAACATCAACATCTTATAAGAAATTTCGTATCATGGTTTCTTTGATTAAAGAAGCCACTATAGATATAGAATCAGGGAAACGGGTTACTATAAGTAAATTATATCAAAATGAGGCGTTATGCCCAGATATCAAAAAGTTCAATAATACGGTTGAACAGATAACTGATGAAACAAAACAAATTGCACAATCATACAATGATTTGAGTAATGAAATGGAACGCAACCTAACCGAGATTAAGGGTGGCAATTATATGGAAAAACAGGATCTATTGTGCGTACAAGGGAGTATCAATTCGCAAAGCGGTATACTACAACCAGGTGGGACCAACAGGGTCTATACCAAGATAATTGATACAGGAACTGATATCATTATCAAGCCTGGTTATAGAATATATGTCATGTTTTATAATGACCCTGCCGGTGAGTCTTTCAATTCAAAAGATGGTAATTGGAATACTGTATATACTACCATTCCCACAAAAACCCAATATTGCAGATTGATGATCGCTAAAATTGATGATACGGACTTGTCCCCATCGGATGCATCTGAGAATGTTCTGGTAGGGGATTTGACCAGTTATCCTTCAATGTTTATGCCATTAATGAATTTGAGCACTAATCCTGCCGGATCATTTATGGCAAAAGATGATTTATTGACTTTATTTTTTTACTTAAGGGATAATCAAAGAAAAAAATACGTAACATCATTATCTAAGACCTATTATGTAAGTACAGTCAATGGCTTGGATACCAATGATGGTTTGTCTGACTCAACTCCGTTGAAGACTTTGAATAAAGCCGATGAACTGATGACCGATGGGGACACGGTCCTTATTGAACGAGGAAGTATATTTAATACAGAGGTACAAGTCTTGTCTAAAGAAGGAATCAGAGTGGATTGTTATGGCGACATGTCCAAGGATAAACCTTTGTTTTTGAATTTGCAGACAATACCGACCGTATCTATATCAGATATTAGCTCTGTTAATGACATTGAGTCTTTGGATAAATTATACAAACTGCGCGGCTATAGTAACATTTATGTTCTAAAGCATCACTATGGTTCGGGCAGCAAGGCCAGATTTGTTTGTCAGGTATTTTTAGACGGGAAAAGAAATGGATGGTGGCTTGACGCACAGAAAAAGTCCAGTTCGGATGCCATGGACTGGCTAGAAAACAATCCGGGTAGCTCCTATTGGTTCAGCGGATACGATTCAGAGTCATGGGGGGAGGGGGATTATTATATATATTTATCAACAACCGATATTGCAGGAAAAATAGTGGAGATAACTCATGAAGTGACAGAGATTGGGAAAAAAGGACAAAAACTGCAAATCACCCAATATGCTTCTGATATTCGTAATATCGTTTTTCGAGGTGGTGACTCTACAGACGGTACTGTTATTCCTAATGGATTTTATGAGGGGGTAGAAAGTTTGGATTTTGGTAGACATGGTTTTCTGTTTAACAGGTCTGCGGCTCCCCATACTCACATGATGCTGAATTGCAGAGCTGTATCAAGAAGTGGAGCAAATGGAGAGTATTATCATCACATGTATTATAATTACCATTATTATGGAGAACTATTGGCATTTATCGGTTGTGAGGCCATAGGCAGACATGAATATCTTGGTACTGCATTTGCCGGGCATGGCACAAGTTCGGTAACAGGGATGCCTTTCGATGCCATGTATCTGTATGACTGCTACTGCGAGGGTGTTAATGTGGTTGTCGGTGCCAATGGAGCGCAAATGAATTATTTAAGGAATATAAGAGTTAAGGAGGTTGGACATATTTGCATACGTACACAGGGATTACATGCAGTAGGTATTTTCGGAACATTGTATCCCCCGCAAAATAATTGGAATGAACCTGTATTCGCTGAACCAATCGGTTATAATGTCTTAAAAAATATACGTATAAGGAGTCGAACAGGAATGGGGACATTACTTATTTATAAAGACTCGGCGAACAAAGATGCAGGAAAGGTGGTTTTTGAAAACGCTACAATTATAGTGGAAAGTGAAGGGAAACAGGCTCCTGTATATAAATTTGGGGCGACTCTGTTTAGATTGGCTGACAATATATCTGTTGTTTTCAATAGGTCATTCGTTGCTGTAGATAATGGGCTGGAAACCACATCCTCCATGTTGTGGGATAACGAAACGACACCAGACATAGAGTTTATAGATTCAGAGCTATACGGTATCAAGGATAATCGTTTGCACAGCGATGATAAAAATTCATATTTCTATGAGCTGTCTCTTATACACATCTCCGAGCCCACGAGACCCTAAGACATCTC
>ENA-OYZA01000919-OYZA01000919.1-human-gut-metagenome-genome-assembly--contig:-NODE-919-length-10667-cov-3.951941_pt1 | contig 10667 bp, 9 predicted proteins | sample MGYA00243257_ERZ653465 | MGnify/ENA primary metagenome ERZ653465 (study PRJEB26926, sample SAMN06164939) | human gut metagenome | biome: ENVO:00009003; feature: ENVO:2100002; material: ENVO:00002003...
GCATCATGGTTTCATGGAGATTGCCGACTCGCATAATGCTGTCTTCTCCGACGGAAATCGTATCTTGCAGCCCGAACAGACGACAAAGCTCTGTATTTACTCCACCTTCCGCTGCATCAAGGTTTGTATGTGCGGAAAAGAGTGCAATACCGTTGCGGATAAGGGTATAAACAGCCGCCGTTTGAGGGCATTCGGGAGATATACGCTTAACTGCCGAAAAAAGCAGAGGGTGATGCGTTAAAACAAGATCCGCGCCGATTTCGACCGCTTCGAGTGCAACGGCAAGGGTGCAGTCAAGCGCAACAAGCACACGTTTTATCTGCTTTCTGTCCGTGCCGATTATTAATCCGACATTGTCAAACCCAAGCGCCGTCTCTTGCGGCGCGAGCTTATTCATTATATCTATAAAATCATTAAGCAGCATGTTTTGCTCCTTTAATCAATCAGTGTGTTTCGCCGAACAGTCATCATTCCGCCCGTTTAAAAACGCAGAAATCAATCTTGCTGTACTTTCTGCTTCAAAAATGAGTCGCTTCGGTCTGCCGCCCGATAAAGCTGCCCGCTGCAGCTTTTTTTCAATGATGCAAAGATACCGCTGCATCAGCGGCAAAAGCATTGGGTCACGCTTATTAAATGCTTCGGCACCGAATTGAAAAAAACCTTTTTCAAAGCAGTCGGGAAGTTGGCACGGCGCTCCGTTTTTTGCCGAAATCAGCTGATAGTATCTCCCGCTGTCAAAAACAACCGCTTCATCAATTATGCGATAATTGTTTGAGTAAAGATAGCTCCGAAGTTCGGCTTCCCCGCGCATCGGCTGCATAACAATGCACTCAAGCGAACGCGCGAACGAATCAGAGCGTGAAAGTATGGAACGGATAACCTCGCCGCCCATTCCGAGTATAACAGCCTTGTCAGTCTCACCGGCAGAGTATGCCGAAAAACCGTTCGAAATACGGCATTCCATCTTGCTTGAAAGTCCGCACACATTCGCAAGCTGTTCGGCTTTTTTGAGGGACGGAGCACTTATGTCGGATGCAATAACTTTTTCAGCAATACCGCGTTGAAGCATTGCAGCCGAAAATCTGCCGTGATCACACCCGATATCAGCAAGTACAGATGTTTTGCCGAGAAGAGCAGCTGCAGCTTCCAGCCTCGGATGCAGCGAAACACTTCGTTTAGTGCTTGGCGATTCCACACATCCACAAAGAGCAGCTGAGTCAAATTCCATAAAACTCCTTTCGCAAACAGCAGGATCCGCATATTAAATGTGAACCCTGCTGAGAAAAAAATGATTCAATAATGACTTTGTTCGGTGCGCTGCAAAATCAGGAATCGGATTCCTCCTCGAAACCGGTTGATGAACATAACGGCATATGACAGATTCCGCAAACGGGATTATCGCTTTCCATCAGTGTTGAAAGCGGAACCCGCGCATCGCAATAGGGGCAGGTAATGCAGCAATCATCATCTCTGCCGTCGCAATTACAATCCTCGCAGTCTTCGTCGCAATAGCAATCATCGCACTCGCCGGGGCAAGAGCAGCCAAAGCATTTGCTGTCATCATCATCGTCATCGCAAGCGAAAAGATCATCATCGTCGTTGATGTCGATTTCGTCATCGTCGTCATCAATGCCGAAAACCAATTCTGCAAAAGCATCCAATGAATCGGAACAGGAATCAACTTCGTCATCAAGCTCACAAATGAGATCGGTGTTGTCGTTGACCTGTACCGCAATACTGTCTATGCAGTCGATCATCGCAAGCAAAAGTTTTGAGGTATCGTCGGAATTCGCCGAAAGCTTCATTCCATCAGCAAGTCCGCGCAGGTAAGCGGACTTTTGAATGATATTTGTTTCGTTTGCCATAGAATTTGAACCTATAACCACCCTGTTAAGCAGAGGCGCGGAGTCTGTTAAGAGCAGTTAACTCAGCAGCGCTCCATGTATTCACCGGTGCGGGTATCAACGCGAATGCGATCGCCTTCGTTAACGAACAGGGGAACAGCAATTTTGTAACCCGTTTCGAGTACGGCAGGCTTGGTGGTTCCGGTCGCGGTGTCACCCTTGAAGCCGGGTTCGGTCTCCGTAACAGTCAGCTCAACAAAATTGGGAGCTGCAACGGAGAATGCATTGCCTTTGTAGAAACGGATGGTGACGTTGGAGTTTTCAACAACGAAGTCGATTGCATCTTCAACCTGCTCATGATTGAGTGCGAGCTGTTCATAGGACTCATTATCCATGAAATAATACAAATCTCCGTCAGTATAGAGATACTGCATTTCGCGGGTTTCGATGTGTGCAGTGGGATACTTGTCGGTGGGGCTGAAGGTTCTTTCGAGAACCGCACCTGTCATGACGTTTTTCAGCCTTGTGCGAACAAATGCCGCACCTTTGCCGGGCTTGACATGCTGAAAATCTGCAATGCTCCAAACCTGTCCGTCTATTTCAACGGTAACGCCTTTTCTGAAATCGCCAGCTAAAATCATGGGAATACCTCCGTGATATAAATTTATAAAGTATGATTGCAATAAACAGGTCCACTCGGAACCTTATCGACCGCCTGCAGGGCGCATACTGCGCTGTTTTGCAGGCGGAAAAATAACTTGAAACATCAAAAGAAGCTTTTACAAGGCTTTTCTGACCTTATCAGAGGATGATGAGCTCCTTTGTGGTTGAACAGAGATTGATGTAACCGGTTTCGGTCAGAACGCAGCAATCTTCGATTCTGACACCGCCGAGTCCTTCAACGTAAATGCCGGGTTCAACGGTGATTGTGCTTCCGGGGACAAGAATATCTGCGGAACGCGTGCTTGCATAGGGACTTTCGTGGATTTCAAGACCGAACCCGTGGCCGAGGCTGTGACCGAAGCACTCGCCGTAACCGTGCGCTGTGATGATATCCCGCGCTGTCTTGTCAAGATCGGCGGCGTTCATATTGGGACGAAGCACTTCAAGGCACTTGAGCTGAGCTTCAAGAACAATGTTGTAAATCTTCACGAGCTCATCGCAGGGTTTGCCGACTGCAAATGTGCGGGTCATATCCGAACAATAACCGTTTACGCGTGCGCCAAAGTCCATAACAACGAAATCACCGTTCTGAATCTTGCGCGGACCGGGATACGCATGGCAAAGCGCACCGTTGGGACCTGAACCGACGATGGTGTCGAATGAATTGTCATCCCCGCCGAACTTGCGAATGAGATAATCGAATTCATTACGAAGTTCAATCTCGGTCATGCCAACCTTTACGTGTTTCAGAACTTCTGCAAAAGCTGCATCCGCAACATTCTGAGCCTTTTGAAGCTCTGCTGTCTCCGCAGCATCCTTAACGATTCTGCAATCCGAGATAAGCTTTGATTCGGGCAAAAGTTCAAAGGGCATGCTCTTGAACATGTTAAATTCGGCAACGGTCAGAGCTGCATCTTCATAGGCAACGCGTTTTGCGTCAAATTCTTTAAGAACTGCTTCAACATCGCCCGAACCTATTCCGCGGTTAACCTGACGAACTTCGCAAACTCCGGCGCACTGCTGATTTGCCTGAATGGTATAACGGAAGTCAGTAAGAAGAACGCGACCGTTTTCTGTTACAATAACAACACCGTTGCTGCCGGTGAAGCCGGAGAAATACCTGCGGTTAACAGGTGAGGTGATTATTGCTGCATCGATGTTTTTTTCACGAAGCTTAGCAATGAGTTTGTCGCATCTTTTTTTCATGATGATTTTTCCTTTCTATAAAGATTATCGCTCGACTCTGCGCAAAGCATACTCCAATCAGGCTGATTGCATAAGAGCCGAACCGCCATGGTAAATACAAGCTACACTGTATTGTACCACAACAATGGGTGAATAAACAAGACTTGAGCGACAAAAAAAGAAAAAAAAGTCCGAAATTCGGCTGCAAAGGCGCACTCGGCATCAAATATATCGCTGTTCACCGTGTTGCTCAGTTTATATTCGGCCGCTCTGTACGGAATTGGGCACAAAATGATACCGAAAAGCAAGCGGTCTTTTGCGGGCTGCGAAGTATTGGTGTGCTGTTGTTGAAGATACACAGGATTGCCCCGAGAATTTGCATATATGCCTGAATTTGTGTGTTGTATAATTTTCAAACAACGTGTATAATTCTTCAAAAAGAAGCCGATGACTGCAACACAGTCACGGCAAAAAACAACAAAACACGAGGATATGAAACTTGGCTATTAAGTACTACGAAAAAATGCCCGTTGTGCCTCTGCGCGGCTTGGTTGTGATGCCCTACACACTGCTGAGCTTTGATGCAGGCAGGGACAAGAGCGTTGCCGCGATCGAAAACGCCGCCGAAAACGACGGGTTGGTGTTTCTTACCGCGCAAAAAGACCCGAAACTTACCGATATAACCGCAAAGCAGCTGTATGAGATCGGCTGCATTTGCAAAATCAAGCAGGTAATTAAACTGCCCGGAGATACTGTCCGCGTCATGGCGGAAGGTGTATGCCGTGCGCTTGTTGACGGTTTCACGGGCGAGGAGCCCTTTTTCAGCGCGAACCTTTACAGTTGCGACGATGAAGAGCAAACCGACCCCGAAGCTTCGTCACTCCGTCCGCTCGTTTCGAAAAAATGCCGCGATTACCTTGAACTGATCGGAGTAAACAGCCTTTCCGAAGCATTTGAGGTTATTGAGAAAAGCTCCGATGATACTGCATATATATTCAGGCTTGCAAACATAACCTTGAAAAAATACGAGGATCGGCAGTGTTTTCTTGAACAGGAAGACAGTGCCTCGCGCTGCATAACGCTTTTGAACATTATTGCACGCGAGCAGGAGTTCACAAAGCTCAGCAAACGCATTGAGGCGAGTGTCAAGCAGCAAATAGAAAAGAATCAAAAGGAATACTTCCTCCGCGAACAGATAAAGGCAATTCGAAAAGAATTGGGTGAGAACGAGGAGACGGAAGCCGATGAGTTTCGTGCAAGACTGAAGAAACGTACGTTTCCCGATGAAATTCGTATTCGACTTGAAAAAGAAATCGACAGGTTCGCAACCCTTCCTGCCGGTTCACACGAAACACCGTCCCTGCGAACTTTCATCGATTGTCTGTTGGACATGCCTTATACCGAGATGAGCGAGGATAATCTTGATATTCAAAATGCGCGCAGGATACTTGACGAGGACCATTACGGGCTTGAAAAAGTCAAACAGCGTATTCTTGAGTATCTTGCAGTTGCGAAACTTACCGGAAAGGTGAACGGTCAGATCATTTGCTTTGCGGGCCCTCCGGGTGTAGGCAAAACATCCATTTCCGCATCAATTGCAAAGGCTTTGGGCCGCAGCTTTGTTCGAATGAGTCTCGGCGGAATCAAGGATGAAGCGGAGATTCGCGGACACAGGCGCACTTATATCGGAGCTATGCCGGGTCGCATTATTTCTGCAATGCGGCAGGCGGGAACCGTAAATCCGGTCATTCTTTTTGATGAAATTGATAAATTATCCCGAGATTACAACGGTGATCCGGCCGCCGCAATTCTTGAAGTGCTTGACGGAGCACAAAACTTTGCTTTCCGTGATCACTTTTTGGAGATGCCGTATGATTTGTCCAAGGTTCTGTTCATAACAACAGCAAACAACCTTGCCGATATCCCCCGCCCGCTTCTGGACAGAATGGAAGTTATAGAGGTTCCGAGTTATCTTGCGACCGAAAAGATCGAAATTGCAAGACAGTATTTGATTCCGAAGCAGCTCGAAAAGCACGGACTGAAGAAGAGCATGCTGACCATCGGGGATGAGGAAATTTCCGAAATTGTCAATTGCTACACACGCGAGGCAGGCGTTCGCAGCCTTGAACGCTGCATTGCCGCAGTTTGCCGAAAGGCTGCCGTTGATATTGCAAACGGAAAAAAACGGATTCGGCTCAGCAAATCGAAAATAAAGGAATATCTCGGTGTGTCTCGGTACAGCTTTGAGCCTGCGGATAAGACGCCTGAAATCGGACTGGTGAACGGACTTGCGTGGACAAGCGTTGGCGGTGAGCTGTTAGAAATTGAGGTTGAAGCGTTGAAAGGCACGGGTCAGCTCCAGCTTACCGGAAGTCTCGGCGATGTTATGCAGGAAAGCGCACGCACTGCTATTACATGCATCCGCGCACACGCTTCCGAACTGGGACTGAGCGATGATTTCAATCAGCATACGGATATACATATTCATGTTCCGGAAGGTGCTGTTCCAAAGGATGGTCCGTCCGCAGGGATCTCACTCATGACGGCTGTTGCGAGTGCACTGACAGGCATTCCGGTGCGCGCAAGACTTGCAATGACAGGCGAAATCACTCTCAGGGGCAGAGTGCTTGCAATCGGAGGTTTGCGTGAAAAACTGCTTGCTGCAGCACGCGCAGGCATAACAACGGTGCTGCTTCCGGAGCAAAACCGCAAGGATATTGCCGAAGTTCCCAAGGATATTATTGATGCACTGCAAATTGTATTTGTGCATAACGCCGAGGAGGTGCTGAATCAAGCTCTCGTCCACATGCCCGACAGCAAAAAAATCCTTCCCGTGCATGAAGCAATGTTGGTCGGTGCACCTGCGTAAACATACGGATAATATCTAAGTTATCCGCTTTCAAACTGTGAATAAAGCTCGTTTTCCACACCGGAAAACGAGCTTTTTTATTGCACAAATAAAAAAATTTACACATGTTTAATTTGAATCATAGCGCCCACTCGGGCAATGCAAAGCTTGCACAGCAGGCAGCGGAAAAAATCAATCCGATGTGTTGCCCGCATGGGCGATATTGTTCTTGATGTTAATGCTGCGGTTAACTCTAAGCAACAAGCATTTCGCCCAAAAGGCCGAATGCTATGCCGAGAGCAGCGGCAATCAAAATCATTAATATTGGATGAAGTTTTTTTCGGCAGGCGAAGAGTGCAAGCACAAAAACCAATGCAGAACTCACGGTTCGAAACCAGTCCGATGCGGTGGCGGGAAAGCCTGTCGGAGTTGCCGAATTCAAAAAAACGGTTTTGCCGACTGTTAACACGGCGGCTGCAATAAGCCCGATCACCGCCGGCTTCAAGCCGGACATAAGTCCCGCAACTATTTTGCTGCTCTTAAACTTTTTATAGCATCGCGCAATCGCAAGAATAATCAGAAACGACGGAAGCACAACTCCGAGCGTTGCACAGACTGCCCCTGCTGCCCCGCCGCGGACAGAACCGATATAAGTTGCAATATTGACTGCGAACGGCCCCGGTGTGCTTTCGCTCACGGCAATGAAATTCACAATTTCCTCCGCCGTCAGCCAGCCCTTGCTGAGAACTTCCGTTCTGATAAGCGGGAGCATTGCATATCCGCCGCCGACAGTAAACAAGCCAATCTTGAAAAATGTGAAGAATAATTCGATGAAAATCATTTGCCTTCCCCCGCCTTTCCGTTTTTTGTATTAAATACCAAATGTACAGCAAGGCCGACCGCAGCACAGCCGAGTATGATAAAAATCGTGTTGATGCTTGTAAATGCTGCAACAAAAAAAGCAGCTGCCGCAATGATGTATGACAGGGGCGACTTCGGACATTCTTTATACATTGCCGCAAGTGCGCGGATAATGAGCGCAAGAACTGCGGCGCGAATACCCGTGAATGCATACTGAACGATTTTTATGTGTTCAAACTGTGCAATAGCAAACGACACGGCAAGTATGGTTATAAATGACGGAAGAACAACTCCGAGCGTTGCAAAAAGAGCACCAAAGAAGCCGTCAATTTTGCTGCCGATAAATGTCGCGGCATTCACGGCAATGGGACCGGGTGTTGATTCGGCAATTGCAATTATATCAAGTAAATCTTCATTTGTTGCCCATTGTTTTTTATCTACGATTTCACGTTGTATCAGCGGTATCATTGCATATCCTCCGCCGAAAGTGAAAGCTCCGATTTTGAAAAATGTTGCAAACAAGCCTAAAGCTTTTCTTTTCACAAATTCACCCTCCGTTTTTTAAGATTAACTTATTTATTCAGACGCGGCATAAGTTATTCAGGCTTTGCCATGCGTATTCTATCATGCGGCAGAGTTAAAATCAATGCTTTGAATCATACAGTAAAATCTTTATCGAACCGTGGGCGAAATTGTCATTTGGTTATTCGTGCAGACAGCGGCCCGCCGTACCGCGAACCGCTGTTTTTGAAAGGTCTTATTTTTGATTTTGATACCGCAGCCGTGCTGCCGAATTTAAAAATCAGCCGATAAGTGCAGCTCGAAGTATCATTATCGCATCGGTAACATTAACGGAACCGTCGCCATCCATATCGCCAACCGTAAGCTGCTGCGGGGTAAGAGTCACAATTTCCATTCCGCACCGCAATGCAAGCAATGCATCCGAAACAGAAACTATGCCGTCCATATCTATATCACCCTGCTGATACTCCGGTTCATCCGTCGGAACATAGCAAAGGCCTGCAACACTCTGATATGTTATGTAATCGCCGCCGGGATAGCCAATATAAACAAGCGTTCCGTCTGCGAGATTGACCTCGAAAAATACGCCTCCGTTATCATCAGATTTCATCCAATACATTTTGCCGTTCGAAGGACAGAACACCATGGACTGTTCATGGTTGATATCCGAAACGGTTGTATGTGCAATTTTTGTGCAGTTTGCATTGGTTTTGTCAACGGAGCAGAAATAGCCGAACATATCGATTCCGTAAAGTCTGCCGTCCGCCGTGCATTCAAGAACCGAAAGGTATCGGTTTGTTTCACCGACAAGGTTGAAGCTCAGAGTTTGTGGGTTTACCGTATAAATCCCGAAATACAATGAGTAAATAGTTGCGTTGGTTGCCATCATGCAGTAAATCAGTCCGGTTTCGGGATCATAGGTCATATCGCGGCAATAGTAGTATGACCAAAGGTTTGTCGTCCGTCTTTCGAAGGTTTCGCCGTCGATAATAACGAAATCATACCCCGTGTTTACGGTTTCACTCTTTGCGAAACCGTAAAAATCGCCTTCCACATAACACATTGCGGTGAGCGGTTCAAGTCCCGTTTGTGCATCCACAAGGTTGAAGTCGGAAACATCATCCGCCGAAAAATTAACGATGCCGTTTGCACTTGAGTACATTCTGTAACCGTACAGGACGGGCACTGCGGGATTTGCACTTGCGACCGTCACGGTGCAGGTATCGCTGAATTCGCCCGTTCCGTCGTAAACGGTTATCTGCGCAGTTCCTTCGCTGCCTGTGATAAGCGTGCCGTCGGGATTGATGCGTGCAACGGACGAATCCGAAGACGTGTATGTAACGTTTTGAATGGTTGCATTTGACGGGAAAACCTGCGGATGGAATGTGTGAGTGCTTCCAAGGTCAAGCTCCAGTGCATCAGTTCCGATGCTGACGCCCGTCGTCGGCACGAATCCGGTCATATCCCGACGCTCATAAAGGCGGATATTGCATTGCTGATAAGCGTTGAAGCAATCGAAATAAGTCTCATCGCCGTTTACGCGATAGAGGATGTAGCCCACACCGGTGGTCACATTGTGCATGACAGGTTCATCGCCGATGCTGCTGTCGTCGTTGGTATGAATTATGTGCTCCCAGCGGTGCTGAGTTGCTGCGCTTGTTTTAAGCGTGTTCGAAAGCTTTGCAAGGTATTCGCCCGACTCAGCATTGCGAACGGTGTAGCCCGATTCGGAACTGCCGTTAAACTGCCAAAGCACGGAATCGTTCACTCCGCTTACAACATAGTCACCTGCAACTCCGACTTCAACAGGCACCAAGCCTTCCCCGTCGGGCATCGCTGTTCCGGAAACAGCAAAATTGCTGCCGGACTGTCGGCTTATCATAAGGTAAACCCCGCCGTCGGTGGGTTGGTCGACAAGCACGTAAGTGTACCCGCTGTCGTTTGCGGCAGGCTGTGCAATGACTTGCAAACAAGCGAAAAGCATGGTTGCTGCAACAAAAAAAGCTGCAAAACGTGTCAAAGATTTGTTTCTCATTTGTTTTCTCCGCATCATGATATTATCCGTTATATTATACACGGATTTTCGATTGTTATTGTAGCTTTAAAGTTGGCAAATGTCAAGCCAGAATTTGTCAAAATAATGTTGATTCAGTTTTTAAATGATTGCAATATACTTTGTTGAATGCCTTGACAGTCGCCTGCGAGCCTGATAAAATAACTCCAATCTTTAAGGCGATCCCGTGAGGTCGCATCGACACCTTGATGTCGGCAAGATTTGCAACTCAATATTCTCTGCGTTTTCAGCGTGAATTCGTGGGTTTTAATTGTGCTGTCCTGCCGCATGCGGCAGGATTTATTCTTGCAGAAACCGAAGGAGGCACACCAAATGCTGTCTGAAAACAAACCTGTGCAAAAAAACGCCGAATATCCAAACAACAGAATTGACCGTTGCGGCCTTTCCGATTCGAAATCGGATACATATTCGAATTCATTTTCTACTTCCGATATTTATTCAGAAAAAATTACCAATATTTCTTCGGATATTGTTCTTGTTCCCGGATTCGTTGATGTTCATGTTCATCTTCGCGAACCGGGTTTTTCATATAAAGAAACTGTCAAAACGGGAACGCTTGCCGCCGCAAACGGAGGGTATGCTGCGATTTGCACCATGCCGAACCTTGATCCGGTGCCTGACCTGTCTCTTATACACATCTCCGAGCCCACGAGACCCTAAGACATCTCGT
>ENA-OYZA01000926-OYZA01000926.1-human-gut-metagenome-genome-assembly--contig:-NODE-926-length-10617-cov-3.276368_pt1 | contig 10617 bp, 7 predicted proteins | sample MGYA00243257_ERZ653465 | MGnify/ENA primary metagenome ERZ653465 (study PRJEB26926, sample SAMN06164939) | human gut metagenome | biome: ENVO:00009003; feature: ENVO:2100002; material: ENVO:00002003...
TCTAGCTTCGTCGGCAGCGTCAGATGTGTATAAGAGACAGGCTTTGACGCCTGCTTCATGGACAGGCTGATGCGGCGCTTCTTTTCGTCCACCTCCAGGACCGTCACCTTTACCACGTCTCCCACGGATACGATCTCCGAGGGGTGGCGGATGAACCTGTTGCACACCTGGGAGATATGCACCAGGCCGTCCTGGTGGACGCCGATGTCCACGAACACGCCGAAATCCACCACGTTGCGGACGGTGCCCGTCAGCACCATGCCGGGGGCCAGGTCCTTAATATCCAGCACATCCGTTCGCAGAATGGGGGCAGGCAGCTCATCCCGGACGTCCCGGCCGGGCTTGGCCAGCTCCGCCGCCACGTCCCGCAGGGTGGGCACGCCAATGTCCAGCCGGGCGGCGGTCTCCTCCCAGCCCAGGGCCTTCACCTTCTGGGGCAGGTCCGCCAGCCTCCCGGCGGACACATCCGCCAGCGTATAGCCGCACAGGGCCAGCAGTCCCTCCGCGGCGGCGTAGCTCTCCGGATGGACGCCGGTGTTGTCCAGCACAGACTTGCTCTCCGGCACCCGCAGGAAGCCCGCCGACTGCTGGAAGGCCTTGGGCCCCAGCTTGGGCACCTTCAGAAGCTGGCGACGGCCGGTGAAGGCGCCGTTTTCCTCCCGGTATTTCACGATATTTTTGGCGGTGGCGGCGTTCAGGCCGGACACCCGGCCCAGCAGGCTGGCGGAGGCGGTGTTCACGTCCACGCCCACGGCGTTGACGCAGTCCTCCACCACCCCGGACAGCGTCTCGTCCAGCCGCTTCTGGGGCATATCGTGCTGATACTGGCCCACGCCAATGGCCTTGGGGTCGATCTTCACCAGCTCGGCCAGGGGGTCCTGCATCCGCCGGGCGATGGACACGGCGCTGCGCAGGTTCACGTCATACTCCGGGAACTCCTCCGCCGCCAGCTTGCTGGCGGAGTATACGGAGGCCCCGGCCTCGTTGACCATCATATAGCTGACGCCGCCTCCCAGGGCCCGGATCATCTCCACCGCCATCTGCTCGGTCTCCCGGCTGGCGGTGCCGTTGCCGATGGCGATGTGGGTGACGCCGTGGCGGCGGACCAGACGGGACAGCCGGTCGATGGCCTCCTGCTTCTGGCGGGGGCCGTAGGTGGGGTACACCACGGCGGTGTCCAGCACCCGGCCGGTGCCGTCGATGACCGCCACCTTGCAGCCGTGGGCATAGCCGGGGTCCAGGCCCATGGTGACGTGGCCCTTTACCGGGGGCTGCATCAGCAGGGGCTTCAGGTTCAGGCCGAAGTTGGCGATGGCCCCCTCGCAGGCGGCGTCGGTCAGGTCGGACCGGGCCTCCCGCTCCAGGGAGGGGTAGATCAGCCGGTCATAGGCATCCTCACAGGCGGCCTTGATAAACTCCATAGCCCGGGACCCGGGTCGCACCACCGCCCGGCGCAGAGTCATCAGACCCAGCTCCCGGTCCAGCAGCACGGTGACGGAGAGGACGCCCTCCTTCTCGCCCCGGTTGATGGCCAGGACCTGGTGCCCGGCCAGCTTGGCGATGGGCTGGTCAAAGTCGTAATACAGCCGGTAAACGGTGTCCTCCTCCGTGGCGGCCAGACTCCGCAGATGTCCCTGCCGGCGCAGCAGCTCCCGCAGGGTCTTGCGGATGGCGGCATCGTCCGACAGCAGCTCTGCTACGATGTCGTTGGCCCCCTGGAGGGCGTCGGCCAGAGTCTCCACCCCCTTCTCCGGGTCCACATAGTCCCGGGCGGCCTCCTCCGGAGCCGGGCAGTCCCGGCCCTGGTCCAGCAGCAGAAGGGCCAGGGGCTCCAGGCCCTTCTCCCGGGCCACCGTGGCCCGGGTGCGGCGCTTCTGCTTGTAGGGGCGGTACAGGTCCTCCACCTCCGCCAGGGTGGCGGCGCTGTCGATGGCGGCGGACAGCTCGTCGGTGAGCTTCCCCTGGCCGTCGATGGCGTTTTTCACCTCCTGGCGGCGCTGGTCCAGGTTCCGCAGATAGCTCAGCCGGTCCTCCAGGGTCCGCAGGGCGGTGTCGTCCATGCTGCCGTGCAGCTCCTTGCGGTAGCGGGCGATGAAGGGGATGGTATTGCCCTGGTCCAACAGGTCGATGACGTTCTGCACATGGGCCAGGGGCTTGTCCAGCTCCCGGGCCAGAATTTCGGCAATGGTCTGCATGCGTGATACTCCTTTCTTGGGGGAAAACCGGGACGGATATCCTCCGTCCCGGCAGGCTTTTACTTGTGATACAGCTTCTTAACCTCGTACCGGGGCTGGCAGCTGACGTGGATGCCCAGGCGCTTATAGAGCTTCTCGTCCTCCTCGGAGATAATGACGGAGAAGTGGGCGTCGCAGCCCCGGAGGTCGTCCAGCTTCTTCAGCACCCGCTCCGCCAGGGGGTTGGTGACGGCGGAGATGGACAGGGCGATGAGCACCTCGTCGGAGTGCAGCCGGGGGTTCCGGTGGCCCAGGTGGGAAATTTTCATGTCGCTGATGGGGGCGATGATGGACGACGGCAGCAGGTCCAGATCCTTGTCGATGCCCGCCAGGGCCTTGATGGCGTTCAGCAGCAGCGCCGCCGAGGGTCCCAGCAGGGAGCTGTTCTTTCCGGTGACCACCCGGCCGTCCGGCAGGACCATGGCCCCGGCGGGGGCGGCGGTCTCCTCCGCCTTTTTCAGGCAGGCCGCCACGGCGGGACAAATATCCGGCGTGACACCGGCCTGCTGCATGATGATCTCCAGCTTGCGCACCACATCGTCGTCGCACTTGCCCCGGACCCGGTCCACCATACCGGCATAGTACCGGCGGAGGATCTCCATCCGGGAAGCCTCCTGGCATACCGCATCGTCCACAATGGCGAAGCCCGCCATGTTCACGCCCATGTCCGTGGGGGACTGATAGGGGGACGCGCCCTGGATCCGCTGGAACATGGCGTTGAGCACCGGGAAAATCTCCACATCCCGGTTGTAGTTCACGGTGGTCTTGCCGTAGGCCTCCAGGTGGAATGGGTCGATCATGTTCACGTCGTTCAGGTCCGCCGTGGCCGCCTCATAGGCCAGGTTCACCGGGTGCTTCAGCGGCAGGTTCCAGATGGGGAAGGTCTCGAACTTGGCATAGCCCGCCTTGACGCCCCGCTTATTTTCATGGAACAGCTGGGAAAGGCAGGTGGCCATTTTGCCGCTGCCGGGGCCGGGAGCCGTCACCACCACGATGGGGCGGGTGGTTTCGATATAGTCGTTTTTGCCCAGGCCGTCGTCGGACACGATGTGGGCCACGTCCGAGGGGTATCCGGCAATGGGATAGTGGCGATAGCTCCGGACGCCCAGAGCCGTCAGCCGCTTGATGAAGGCGTCCGCCGCCGGCTGCCCGGCGTACTGGGTGATGACCACGGAGCCCACATAGAACCCCAGGCCCCGGAACACGTCCATCAGCCGCAGCACGTCCTCGTCATAGCCGATGCCCAGGTCGCCGCGGATCTTCTTCTTTTCGATGTCTCCGGCGCAGATGGCCACCACGATCTCCACCTCGTCCCGGATGGAGGCCAGCATCCGGATCTTGCTGTCCGGCTGGAACCCCGGCAGCACCCGGGAGGCGTGGTAATCGTCGAACAGCTTGCCGCCGAACTCGATATACAGCTTGTCGCCGAATTGCTCCCGCCGGGCCCGGATGTGCTGGGCCTGGAGGGCCAGGTATTTGTCGTTATCAAAACCAATTTTCATATGTGCTCCCTCTTTCTGGTGATTGCTTCAACCTAACTATTATACACGACCGCGCCCGGGGAGAAAAGGCCTTTTTGCATTTTCCCCTCCGGCAAATTTGCCGGTTTTCGGGGCGGGATTTTGGGCGAAACGCGCCGTTGCGTTTTGCCCCCGGCGGGGGTATACTAAAAGGTACACCACATATGCAGGAGGATGCACACCATGCGCTTTCAGGTTTTGCTGAAAAAGGAAAACGTTCCGGGGACCAATTTCTTCCCCTTTTTCGAGACCGACGACATCCACGAGGCCAAGGACTTCGCCATGCGCCTGGCCTTTGAGGAGTTCAACCTGGTGAAGGTCATGGACACCAAGCGCCAGGAGCTGGTGCGGGACTTTGACGCCGCCATCTATCGGGAGTAACGCGTATACGGACGAATACGGACAAAAAAGAGGCGCTGCCGCGGCAGCGCCTCTTCTCAATTGGTGGATCGGGTAAATCAGAACCACAGGCCCCAGGCCAGGAAGCCCAGGCAGGCCACCACGCCGGTGAACAGCAGAACGATGACCAGATAGCCCATGATATCCCGGGCAGACAGCTTGGCAATGCCCAGAGCAGGCAGAGCCCAGAAGGGCTGGATCATGTTGGTCCACTGGTCGCCCCAGGCAATGGCCATGGCGGTGCGTCCGGCGTCGATGCCCAGGTTGGCACCGGCGGGCATCATGATGGGACCCTGAACGGCCCACTGGCCGCCGCCGGAGGGAACGAAGAAGTTCACGATACCGGCCGCCAGGAAGGACAGCATGGGGAAGGTGATGCTGTTGGAGATGTTGACGAAGAACTGGGAGATAACGCTGGCCAGAGACACGCCCTGCTCGTTGGCAGCCACCATCATGCCCATGATACCGGCATAGAAGGGGAACTGCAGCAGAATACCGGCGGCGCCGGCAGCAGCCTCGCCGATGGCGTCCACATAGCGGCGCAGGTCACCGTGGAGCAGGATGCCCAGGAACAGGAAGATCATGTTCACGATGTTCAGGCCCAGGGTGAAGCCGTTCTGGACGAAGTAGTAAACGATGTAGGCAAACCCGGCCACCACCAGGATCACCCACAGGATCTTGGAGTGCTCGATGCGGTCAGCGGGGGTCTTGATCTCGTAGGTCTTGTCCTTCTCATCCTGCAGCAGGGTGGGGTCGATGCAGACGGTGTGGGCCTTGTCGGGATGCATGGCGTAGTTGATGAAGGGCATGGCGATCAGGATCACGACGCACATGATGATGTTCACAGGGTGGAACACGGTGGCGGTGATGGGGGCCTGATAGGTCACCTCACCGAAGGCCTTGCCGGCCACCAGGTCCAGGGGGATGGAACCGGACAGACCCGCGTGCCAGATCACGAAGCCGGAGTAGGCGGAGGCGATCAGCAGAGGATAGTCCACGGTGGGAACGCGGCGGACCACTTCCTTGGCCAGCAGAGCGCCCACCACCAGGCCGAAGCCCCAGTTCAGCCAGCAGCAGATGGTGGAGACCATGGTGGTGATCACGATGGCCTGCATGTTGTTGTGGCACAGACCCGCCACAGCCCGCAGGGCCTTGCGGCAGGGCTTGGCGGAAGCCATGGCGGAACCGAATACCAGAACCAGGGCCATCTGCATGGAGAACGCCAGCAGGCCCCAGAAGCCCTTTGCGTCGCCCCAGGCGTTGAGCACCTTCAGCGGACCCATTCCCGTGGCAAACATGGCGCCGATGAAAACGATGATGCTCAGGATGATGGCGAACAGGAAGGCATCCGGCAGCCAGCGATTGACCACGCGAACGCAGCCGTTGGTGAATTTCTTGAACACAGACTCACTCTCCTTAATTTGGGGGCGCGGCGCACCGCGCTGTTTCGTTTTCCGGTCCGCCGCCCTATACGCAGCGGACCCGTCTATGTTAATTCTATAACAGTCACAGAATGTTTACAATTGCCAAATCGCTGAATTTTTAACGAACATTTTGTGAAGTGTTACAGATTTCTCGGATTTTTCATATATCACGCTAAAATATCGCAGAAAAGCATAAAGAATCAATAAAGTAATGGAGTTTTCGCGTTAAGTTTTTGGTTGGAGTCACCGAGCGACAGAGCAATAAAAACGGATGAGATTCTCCGCTGCGGCGGACAGATTTTCCCGGCAGGAAACCCGCACCTGCTCAAAGGGCAAGGGCAGAGGATTGATGGGGAAGGCGGCGGTGAGGCCCAGCTCATAGGCCCGGGGCAGGGCGGAGACGTCCACCGCCCCGGCCAGGGCCGCGCAGGGAACTCCCAGCTCCCGGGCCCGCCGGGCCACGCCGATGACGGCCTTGCCGCCCAGGCTCTGGCTGTCCAGCCTGCCCTCGCCGGTTATGATCAGGTCCGCGTCCGCCGCCAGACGGGGAAAATCCGCCGCGTCCAGCAGCATCTCCACCCCCGGCCGCAGCCGGGCGTTCAGCAGGGCCGCCGCCCCTGCGCCGAAGCCGCCTGCCGCGCCGCCGCCGGGCATGTCCAGCACGTCCCGGCCCGTGTCCCGGCGCAGCACCGCCGCCAGATGGGCCAGGCCCGCGTCCAGCAGCTGCACCATGTCCGGGTCCGCCCCCTTCTGGGGGCCGAACACGGCGGCAGCGCCCCGGGGGCCGCACAGTGGGTTGTCCACGTCGCACAGCACCGTCACCGGCGGCAGAGGCTCCAGGTTTTCGGCGCAGATGCGGTGGATATCCACCAGGGTACCTCCGGTGGGGACAAAGGTCCGGCCCCGGCGGTCGTAAAATTCCACGCCCAGAGAAGCGGCGGCGCCGCAGCCGCCGTCGTTGGTGGCGCTGCCGCCCAGGCCCAGCAGCAGACGCCTGGCCCCATGGCGGGCGGCGTGCAGCAGCAGCTGGCCCACGCCGTAGGTGGTGGCCTCCGCCGGATGCAGGTCCGTTCTGGCCAGAGGCAGTCCTGCGGCGGCTGCCAGCTCCACAACGGCGGTGCCGTCAGGCAGCAGGCCGTAAAACCCCGGCGCCGTGCCGCCATAGGGGCCCGTGCAGGGGCATTCGATCCGCTGGCCGCCGCAGGCCGCCAGAAACGCCTCCACCGTACCCTCGCCGCCGTCGGCCAGGGGGATGGAGAGCACCTGTGCCCCGGGATCCGCCCGCCCGATGGCCTCCCGGGCCACGGCGCAGAAGTCCCGGGCGGACAGGGTGCCCTTGAAGGAATCGGGGATGAGAATGTATTTGTGCATATTGCACCTCCCGGTGTAGCTTGTTGTCCATAGGATACTCCATCGGGGGGGAAATAACAAGAGGGCGCGGCCCAGCCGCGCCCTCTTGGGGGTGTACTCCCAATTGTACCATTTTCGGCGGCAATTCGTGCCCCTCCCCCGGCCCGCCGAGGGCAGCGGGCCCTACGGACTTGGCTCTCCCTCTGGGAGAGCTGTCGGCGCAGCCGACTGAGAGGGCCCGCGGCCCCCGCCGTTTGTTCACCGGATCTCGATGGCCCCTACCGGGCAGCTGTCCGCCGCCTCCTGGGCCGCCAGCCGGCACTCCTCCGGCACCGGGCCGCTGATGGCCCGGGCGGGTTCCCCGGGGTCCAGGGTAAACACGTCCGGGCATACTGCCGGACACAGCCCGCACTGGATGCACGTTTTTGCATGGACCATAGCCTGCATATTCCGCCCCTCCTTTCCGTTGATCTGCCCATAGTCTGCCCCGTTTCCCGGGGAATTATCGCCTGCTGCCTTGCCCGGGGCAACAAATCATGCTATACTGGTCTCATGTGTATAAAAAGGAGTGCGTTTCCATGTCTGATACCATCGCCGCCATTGCCACGGCTCCGGGGCCGTCGGCCATTGGCGTGGTGCGCCTGTCCGGGCCGGACACCTGCGCCGTGCTGGACCGGGTGTTCCGCCCGAAAAACGGCCGCCCCATGTCCCGGCAGGAGCCCCGCCGCCGTCCGGCAGCCCGTCCCCGGGAGCATGCCTCCCCGGTTATGCTGGCCGGTGTGGCCGTGCTGCTGATGATGGCCGTGGTGCTGATGATGGGCTATATCCGCCTGATGCAGGCCAGCCACGACGTCACCGTCAAGCAGGCCCAGCTGCAGCAGGCCCAGGAGGACAACGTGGCCCTGGGCGTGGCATACGAAAAGGCCTTTGACCAGTCCGCCGTCAAGGCGGCGGCCCAGGCCGCGGGCATGACCAAGCCCACCACCGACCAGATTGAGTACATCGAGCTGGGCGGGGCGGACATGGCCGAGATCTGTCGTCCCGAGTCCACGGGACCCCTGGCCCAGGCCTGGAACTGGGTAAAGAACGGCGTGGACGCAGTGGTGGAATATTTCCGCTGAGCGCCGCCATATAGTTAAGACGCGCAAGGAGTGAGAAGGAATACTTCTTGCTCCTTGCCTTGGTATTCCGGCGAAAGGAGCAGCCCATGTTCAGACCCAGAAAGAGAAAACCCAGCGAAAAAAAGCAGCGTTCACCGGAATTTTATGCCCGGCAGGCCACCCGCACCGTCCGCAGCCGCACCTTCTGGCTGATGCTGGTCATGGGCATCCTGCTGTTCGTGATCCTGTTTTTCCAGCTGTACCACCTCCAGATCACCCGGCACCAGGAGATGCAGACCCGGGCCCTGGACCAGCAGACCCGCCAGACGGTGGTCTCCGCCTTCCGCGGCACCATCTACGACCGCAACGGCAGCCAGCTGGCGGTGTCCGTGTCCACGGAGACGGTGTTCCTGTCCCCCAAGGACCTGAAGGAGCAGCTGGACGCCGAGGAGGAGCGCCTGGCGGAGATCCGTCAGAAGAATGCCTCCCTGGCGGAGGGGGAAACGCCCCTGTCCGAGGAATCCCAGGTCCACTGGACCTATGATTCCCTGGCCGCCAGTCTCTCCGGGATTCTGGGCGTGTCCCAGGACACCATCCGCTCCTGCATGGACCGCACGGACTCCCAGTATGAGGTCCTGGCCAAGAAGGTGGACGAGGACATGGCGGACCAGATCCGCCAGCTCATCAACGACACCGATGTCCACGGCGTTTACATGGTGGCCGACGCCAAGCGGGTGTACCCCTACGGCTCCCTGGCCTCCCATGTCCTGGGCTTTGTGGGCACCGACAACACCGGCCTGTATGGCCTGGAATCCCGTTACGACAAGTACCTCCAGGGCCAGACCGGCCTGGTGGTCACCGCCAAGGACGAGCGGGGCAATCCCCTGCCCTATGAGTATGAGCAGTATTTCGCCGCCGAAAACGGCCAGGACCTGGTCCTGACCCTGGACGCCAACGTCCAGTATTATCTGGAGAAATATGTGGGCGAGATGGCTGACAAATACGGCGCGGAGCACGGCGCCACCGGCATCGTCATGGACGTGAAAACCGGCGGCATCCTGGGCATGGTGTCCTATCCCACCTACGATGTCAACGACGCCTTCACCGTTCAGAACGACCTGTTCAAGAAGAACCTCACCGACACCTCCGACCAGCTGCTCAAGCAGTGGCGCAACAAGGCCCTGAACGATACCTACGAGCCCGGCTCCACCTTCAAGATCCTCACCATGTCCGCCGCCATGGAGGAGGGGCTCATCAATATGAACACCACCTACACCTGCACCGGCGGCATCCACGTGTCCGATGCCACCATCCACTGCACCGGCACCCACGGCACCCAGACTCTGAAGGAGGCGGCGGCCCACTCCTGCAACCCCGCCTTCATCACCTTCGGCCTGCAATTGGGCAACGAGAAGTTCTATGAATACATGAACGACTTCGGCCTGATGAACGGCACCGGCGTGGACCTGGACGGCGAGGCCACCGGCGTTTTCGCCAGCCCCGAGAACTTCACCCAGCTGGACCTGGCCTGCTACGCCTTCGGCCAGAACTTCAACGTCACGCCTCTGGCCCTGATCGCGGCCCAGGCCGCCTGCGTCAACGGCGGCTATCTGCACACCCCCTATCTGGTGGAGCAGATCGTGGACAGCGACGGCAACATCACCTATCAGCACGACAACACCCCCGTGCGCCAGGTGGTCAGCGAGGAAACCAGCGCCCACGTCCGGGAATGCCTGGAATACGTGGTGTCCGACGGCACCGGCCGCAACGGCCAGGTGAAGGGCTACCGCGTGGGCGGCAAAACCGGCACCGCCGACAAGGGCCAGACCGGCGACCTGGTGGTCTCCTTTGTCAGCTTCGCCCCGGCGGACGATCCCCAGGTCATCATCCTGGTGACCATGGACACCCCCAGCCGCAGCGCCGGTACCTCCGTGTCCGGCGGCAGCATGGTGGCCCCCGTCAACAGCAAGATCATGGCGGATATCCTGCCCTATCTGGGCATTGAGCCCACCTACAGCGCCGAGGAGCTGCTGGGCGCGGATACCACCGTTCCCTATGTCATCGGCAGCTCCGTGGCCGACGCCAAGAGCCGCATGGAATCCCGGGGCTTCACCTGCAAGGTGGTGGGCGCCGGCGACACCATCACGGACCAGACCCCCGCCGGAGGCGCGGTGATCCCCGGCAAGTCCACCGTCATCCTCTACGCCGGGGCCGAAAAGCCCAACACCATGTACACCGTTCCCCAGCTGGTGGGCAAGACGGCGGAGGAGGCCAACGTGGCCGCCACCAACGCCGGGCTCCTGGTGCGGTTCAGCGGCGCCACGCAGACCACCTCCGGCAACATCCGGGTCCTCAGCCAGAGCCTGGAGGCCGGGCAGCAGGTGCCTGCCGGTACGGTGATCACCGTGCAGCTGGGCGACGCCAACATGACAGACTGACGCGGAAAGGAGCGCCCTTTTGTGAATCTGTGGGACCTGCTGACCGGCGTGCCCATCCGGTACGCCTCGGCGGACCTGCCCCGGGACGTCACCGGCGCAGGCTATGATTCACACACGATACGGCCCGGCCAGGTGTTCGTGGCCATCCACGG
>ENA-OYZA01000928-OYZA01000928.1-human-gut-metagenome-genome-assembly--contig:-NODE-928-length-10593-cov-4.081515_pt1 | contig 10593 bp, 9 predicted proteins | sample MGYA00243257_ERZ653465 | MGnify/ENA primary metagenome ERZ653465 (study PRJEB26926, sample SAMN06164939) | human gut metagenome | biome: ENVO:00009003; feature: ENVO:2100002; material: ENVO:00002003...
CTTCCGCCGCGCTGACCCATTCAACGCGGGTTCGTTCGCGCTCAATGCCGAGATAGTCAAGCATTGAAAACAGCAGTGCCATTCTGCGGCGCGTATAATAGTTTCCGGAGGTATAGTGGCAATCTCCGGGATGACAGCCGCATATTATCACCCCGTCCGCTCCGCGTTGAAACGCGCGCAGAATGAACATCGGGTTCACTCTGCATGAGCAGGGAACACGGATGATTTTAACATCCGCGGGGTAACCGAGGCGATTGCTGCCCGCAAGATCCGCACCCGCATATGAGCACCAATTGCAGCAGAACGCAACTATCAAGGGTTTATATTTCCCGCTGTTATCCGTCATCGGCATATTGCATCCACCTCCGCCATGATTTGTTTGTTCATAAAGCCTTTAAGATCCATTGCCCCGGACATGCATGCAACGGTACATGCACCGCAGCCCTGGCACACCGCCTCATTCACGCTTGCAACGCGGCGGATCCTCGTCGTTCTGTCCGGCATACGGAATTCCTTTTCAATGTATGTAATCGCACCGTACGGGCAAACTTTTTCACAAGTTGAACACCCGTTGCACATCATCTCGTCCGAATGGGCAACGCAGGGATTGCCTGTCAGTCTGTTTTTGGAAAGAAGACCTATGACCTTGCTTGCGGCAGCACCGGCCTGCGCGACCGTCTCCGGAATATCCTTCGGCCCCTGACACGCTCCCGAGAGAAACACTCCTGCCGTCGGACTTTCAACCGGGCGAAGCTTCGGATGCGCTTCGGTGAAGAAATCGTTGGTATCCATGCTTGCAGTAAGCATAGTTGCAAGCTGCCTTGCGGATTTATCCGGTTCCATTGCCGCAGCAAGCACAACCATATCCGCATTGATATGCAGCTGTTTCCCCGCAATCAAATCCGATGCCTGAACCTTCAGCTTGTCCCCCTCAGGCGAAACCTTGCCTACCATGCCTTTGATGTAGTGCACGCCGTACTCCTCAACGGCACGACGGTAAAACTCATCAAAATTCTTTCCCGGGGTGCGCACATCAATGTAGAAAACATAAACATCCGTATCAGGATATTTATCCCTTGTGAGCATCGCATGTTTTGCTGTGTACATGCAGCAGACTTTCGAACAATATTCCTTGCCCTTATCCGCACAGGCCGCACAGCGCGAACCGACGCATTGAACAAAAACAATGGTTTTGGGATGTTTGCCGTCGCTCGGGCGAAGCAGCGTGCCCTTGGTCGGCCCCGCAGCATTCATAAGCCGTTCGAATTCAAGCGACGTTACAACATCCTTGGATTGAGAATATGCAAACTCATCAAACTTTTCGAGTGAAATCGGATTGAACCCGGTTGCGGCAACGATTGCGCCGTATTTCTCCGTTATGAATTCATCCTTTGCTTTATAATCAATTGCACCCGCCGTGCATACTTTTGAACACAACCCGCATTTCCCGGATTTCAGCATCATGCAATGCTCGGGGTCAATAGTTGCAACCTTCGGAATTGCCTGCGCAAACGGGATATAAATTGCGCTGCGATTGTCCATGCCGAGATTAAACTCGTTCGGCACCTTCCGCATGGGACATTTTTCGGTACATGCGCCGCAGCCGGTGCAAATGTTCTCGTTGACGTAGCGAGCTTTTTTCTTTATGGTAACATCGAAATTTCCGACAAAGCCATGGACTTCCGTCACTTCCGAATATGTGAAAATTCGGATTTTTTCATTTTGAGCTGCATCGACCATCTTCGGAGTCAGAATGCAGGCGGCGCAGTCCAGCGTCGGAAAAGTCTTGTCGAGCTGAGCCATCTTCCCGCCGATTGTAGGTTTTTGTTCGACAATATCAACTTCGAACCCGGCATCTGCAATATCAAGAGCAGTCTGAATACCCGCAATGCCGCCGCCTATCACGAGCGCACGTTTCGTGACGGGCGTTTCGGAAGCCGTAAGCGGTGCATTAAGGTTGACCTTTGCAACAGCTGCTTTTCCGAGTATGATCGCCTTTTCGGTTCCTGTCGGCATATCCTTATGCACCCATGAACACTGTTCGCGAATGTTCGCGATTTCAACCATGTATGGGTTCAGACCCGCAGAGGCGGCTGTTTTGCGGAAGGTTGCCTCGTGCATGCGCGGTGAACATGAGCAGATAACCACTCCGTTAAGATTATTTTCGCGGATTGCTTTTTTTATCAAATCCTGTCCCGCCTGAGAACACATATATTGATAATCCTCGGCAACAACGACGCCCGGCTCGTTCCCGAGTGCCGCAGCAACCGCTTTCACGTCAACGGTTCCCGCAATATTTGTGCCGCAGTGGCATACAAAAACGCCTATTCTTTGCATGTTTCGTGTTCCTTTCTATTTTGTGTACTTGCGGAACGCGCTGACAACTGCCTGCTGCGGCAAATCCGCATCCGCTTCAGCTGCCGGCGGCACATCATCGGCAGTCATTCGGTTTGCATCCTTTTGACGGATTTTTATGAGCCGTATCGCTTCAACAAGCTTTGCCGGTTCAACTCCCCGCGGACATCGCTCAACGCAGGCGAAGCACGAAAGGCATTTGTAAAGCGACTCCGAATTCAGCAGCGGTTCGATATCTCCGGTTTCAACCATGTAAACGAACTGATGCGGATGATATTCCATCTCTTCATATGACGGACATGTTGCCGAGCATTTGCCGCAGCGCATGCACCTGAGCGGATTTACTCCGCTGATTCGGAGTATCTGCTCCTTTTCGCGTAAGGTTTTGTTGTTCTGCATCAGTTACTCCTTTCCGTTGACAGCGCAGCCGCAGTGCTCCCCTGCCGCGCTGCCGTCTGCTGCTCCGTTCTTAATGCCGAATGCTTCCGCCATGAGTTCGGTGAAATAAACAACGGGAACGGAGGCTTCTTCACTCATGCCGTTTTTAACAAGGTTATATCGGCAAAGCGGACATGCAGTCACGATTTCGTCCGCACCGTGAATGCATGCGCTTCCATAAACCTTCCTGCTCCGTTTTGCCGCTGTATTCGGGTCATCCATAACGGTATACCCGCCGCAGCATTCGTTTCTTTCCGGGAAAATGCAGGGTTCGGCTCCGAGTGCGGCAATGAGTTTTTCAATGAGCTGCGGATTTTCCGGATCATCAAACTCAATGACTTTTGCCGGGCGCAGCAGCATGCAGCCGTAATATGCCGCAACACGTTTTCCGTTTAAGGGGTTTTTGACCGCAGCATGTATTTTTTCAAAACCGCTGCCGCGTGTCACAAGCTCCAAGTAATGCAGAACCTCCGTCTCTCCGTGATAAGGAGCGGGCGGATTTTTATCCTGTGACAGATAAAGGTTCACCTTTTTTGCAAAGTCCTCATCCGTTCGCATGGCATGATTGGTTTGCTTGATAACATTGTGACATGCAGAGCATACCGTAACAAGAGGCCTTCCGGCATCGCGTGCGGCAGCAAGTGCGCGAACGGCGGCAAGTTTTGTTGCAATTTCATCCTTTGCGGAAACGTAAACACCGCCGCAGCACTGCCAGTTCTCTATTTCGCACAATTCAAAGCCGAGAATCTCCGCACAGGCGCGCGCACACCTGTCAAGCTCTTTGGCCTTTGTGCGCAGCGTGCAGCCCGGGAAATAGCTGACTTTCATCATATTTGAGCATCCTTTCTTCCAAAGCTCTCTTTATTGTCAAAAACCAATGTGGAGCCTTTATTCGTTTTGCGGAGTGCATTCTGGTATTCGGGCATTATCAAAGGTTCAACCCGCCGATAACTTCCTTCAATGCATCGGCACTGCGGCGAAGCTTTCCGATTTCTTCATCCGTGAGCGCAATGTTGACCTTGCCGCTGACGCCGTTGCTTCCGATGCGGTTGAGCGTACTGAGGCAAACATCATCGATTCCGTATTCGCCGTTCATAAGAGTCGAAACGGTCATTGTGGTTTCGATGCCGGAATGCAGGCATTTGCAAATATGGCATACCGCCGCCGAAACAGCATAGAAAGTTGCACCTTTGCGGGCAATAACTCTTCCACCGGATTTTTTTACATAAGTCTCAATCTCTGCAAAGTCAAGCGCGGGACTTATCATGCCGGGAGTTGTGATAAGCTGCGGGCAATCCTTAATCGGCACTCCGGAAATATTTGCAACCGACCACGGAACGAAGGACGAATCGCCGTGTTCACCGAATACATATGCATGTACATTGGTCTGATTGATATTATAATACTCAGACAGCCTTGCACGCAAGCGCGATGTGTCCAGAACGGTGCCCGAACCAATGATATGGTTTGCAGGAAGTCCGGACTGCTTGAAAAACACATATGTCAGGATGTCAACAGGATTGCTGACGATGATATAAATCGCATTCGGCGCATATTTTGTTATCTGCGGCAGAATGGATTTTGTGATGTTGACGTTGGTCTGCGCAAGCTCAAGACGGGTCTGTCCGGGCTTGCGGGCAATGCCGGAAGTCAAAATAACGATATTGGAACCTGCCGCATCGCAGTAATCGCCCGCATAGATGGAGCAATTGCCGCCGAAAAATGAATTGCCCTGGCGAATGTCGAGTGCTTCGCCGAGCGCTTTTTCGGTGTTGATGTCGATCAAGACAATTTCAGACGCAATGCCCATTGTGTTGAGTGTGTATGCAATGGTTGCGCCCACACTGCCGGTGCCGATGATGGTTATTTTATTCATGTTAAACATTCCTTTCGTTGGTTCATATGTTTTTCCGAACCGTATAGTAACATAATTCGCGCAAAATCGGAATTGCCCTTTTCGCATATCGGTATTGCATTTATCGATATGTTGTGAATCGGACCGAATCTGCCGCTGTTTTGAACGGTTGTCAATGCATCCCGCTGTTTGTTATTGTCTGTGAATTTTTATGACGTCCGAGCCCGCTGAAATTCGACGATTGCCGCCGTCACGCTCACAGGGCAGCAGTCCCTCATCGGTATAAAAACGCAGTGTATGCTCTGTTACACCGAATAATTCAAAAAAATCTTGACTTCGTGTTACTCGAACCTGTAAAAACGATTATAGCACAGGACATGTGCCCGTGCAATATGGAAACAGGGAAAACGGAGTATGCTCCGGCATCAAAAATCGGCTGTGCCCGACGTGTAATGGTTGAAAAAAATTCGAATCCATGGTATACTTATCCAAAGCCTGTGTTGAAACGGGTTTGTTTACGGAGGTAATACCAATGAGTAAATTTGCAGTAATCCTATATCCTGATTTTTCCTTGCAGGAAATTACCTGCCTGACTTCGGCTCTGTCGGTATGGTTTGAAGAAAAAATCGATTTTATCGCAAGTGAAAACAGGGAGTATTGCAGCGAAGAGGGTTTGCGGGTAATGCCGACAAAGACAATTGCAAATGTAAACATCACGGACTACAAATGCATTATTCTTCCGGGTACGATCAATCCGCTTCCCGCACTTTATGATGATAGGCTGATTGAGTTTTTGCGCGGCGGAATCAACACTGACGTAACATTTGCAGCAATCTCGTCCTCTCCTATTCTGCTGGCAAAGGCAGGTGTGTTGGACGGCAGAAAATTTACTGCCGGCTTTTTTATGCAGATGGCAGAGACATTTTCCTTTGTTGAAAACGAGAATTTTATACATAAAGGAATCGTTTGTGACGGGAATGTAATCACCGGCATCGGCATGTTCTTCCGCGAGTTTGCAGAAACAGTTTTGCATAAATTCGGTTATGATGTCGGCAGCAATTTTATGCGCGGCGACCCGGAAGATTACACAGAGGAAGAACTTACGTTTTATTGGTCGGAAGAAGACTACCGTCAGTTCTTGAAGGAATTAAAAGAGTACGAAAAATAGCAGGCACTTTGGGTTCAAAACCTTTCGGAACCCGAACGGCACACTTTTGTACTCTTGCGGCGGGAATACTCAGCGTCCTGCGGAGCATTATTTCCCGTCGCAAAAACTGTGCGGTTCGAAATGCTTCGTCACATTATTCTGACAATGCAGCCACGTCATTTATGCCGCTAAAGTGCGCTCAGGCGTCAATTTGTTTGTAAATAGTATATGTATTTTTTCCAATCGGTTCTGTCGTTTTCGGCTTTTAACGCTACTGATCATTGCGAATATGCAGGTCAAGCCTCCAGTTGTCAGGGCTGACTTCTTCTAAGTGTATCATCCTGTTTTCCTCCGCAAAAACTCACTTGCTGCATACATTGTACCATACAGTGGTGTTTGTTTCAACAACTTGCATAAGCCGTGATTTGCAGCAAGTGGTTCCGGAAGTAAAATGTTGAATGCGGTTTTCAGAAAGAATTCATATTTTTCTACAGTTTTGTATTTCAACGAATATTTTCACTCGAAAACTTGACAAATGATGTTCAACTTCGATATACTTCTGATGTGAACATCGGCCTGCCGGTACTTTTGCGGCATTGCAAGAGGTTTAAACATTATATCATCTCGGTTCCTGTTATTGCACAATAGAGCGGCAACAAAAAGAGCAAGAAAACTCGCCGATACACAGTCCATATCGATGTTATATTCTTTCAGTTAATTGACCCGGAGCTTCGCCCGGAGGTCTGCCGCACACCGAATCGCTGATATTTAATGAAAGGATGTATCTGCAATGCAGGTTAATACAGGTTCCGAAATCGCTGCATTTTTCAGCTCCTGTCCTCAACCGATAAAGTGATAGGAATTTTCACTTTTTTATGCTATAATATTTTCATTATAAACAGAACGACAAGCCAAGGTTACAAGGTTAATATAGTTAATATAAAGGAGAATGCTGATGGGTTTATTGGATAAGTTGAAAAAAGGGCGAACGAGGAGAGGACAAAAAGAAAAACAACATCAGAAGCAGCCGTTCCAACAGAATTTGTCACAAAAGACAGATCCGGCAATATGCCCCGGCGGCGCGTTCATGGTGCAGCTTTTGATGAAAGAGAAAAGCGAGATGCCCTCAAAGGAGATGTTTGCGGAGATATTGTCGAAGCATCTTGGAAAAACGGAGCAGCTTGGAGATTGCGAATCGCATGCAGGTTTTATTGCTCATGACTATATTTCCGAAACGAATGACGACACTCTTCCGGTAATGCTGCTGATTTCCGAATGCGCTGAGTTTGAGCCAAACTCAATTGATGACTTCAGGCGCGGTCAAATGTGGGATTGTTTGAGCGACCGCGACCGCATTCTTTCCGAATGCAAATATCAGATTTCGGCTTCTGATAAGCTGGGCGGCGGTCTGCCCTCAAAGGAACGCGCAAATATGCTTATGGACTATCTTGAGGCACTGGTGGAATTATATCCTCAGTGCGAGGCAATTTACAACCTTAACTCCGGAAAGTTGATTATGGCTGATGATATCAGAAAAAAGGAAATAACCGGTGTTGACCGTTTTATCCGTTATGCGGTGAATGCTCGTTTTTTCAATATTTACGGTACTGAAGACTGCGTAGTGGACACGCTTGGTTTGAGCCTTTTGTATATAGAGGATTTGCAATATCATTTTCATGATATCGACCCCAACCTGGTAGTAAACCATGCCTATAATCTGGCATCCTATCTGTTGAACAATGACAACCCCATGAAGGACGGAGATACCGTCGATGGTATTCGAAATGGACGGATCGTGCAGGACATCCAGTGGAAATGTCAGTATGAGGATGCGCTGATTCAGCCGGCGAGGGCAGTCCTGGATATCTGTATGGGAAAGTATGCAGCCGGATATCGCGGTTGACATATTGCATCATAATTTTTAAAGGAACTCGCACATCTTTTCGACCGCCGGGCGGACGAGTCTTTCTCGGACTGAAAGCCCATTGAAATGCTGTCGAGTTTTACAGTCAACATTTCAATGGAAACACAAATCCAATAAAGCAGGAGGCGCATAATGCAATTTGACATCATTTATACCGGCGATTGCGTCAACCTTCTGAAAACTCTGCACGATGACAGCGTTCATTGCTGTGTGACGTCCCCCTCCGTATTACGCGCTCCGCGATACCGGCCGGTATCTGCACAATGACATCATTCGGATGAAGGATAAGATTGCCCTCTTCTCATAAAAAGAAAGATGCTGCTGCAAACATGACTTGATTTTGCAGCAGCACCTTTTGAGTTTTTGTGTTGCAGAAAGAATATGTTCAGTTAACGCTTGCTGAACTGAGGAGCGCGACGTGCGGCTTTGAGACCGTACTTCTTCCTCTCCTTCATTCTGGGATCACGGGTCAGGAAACCTGCCTTCTTGAGGGTTGCGCGATATTCTGCGGAATCAACGTCGAGAAGAGCACGGGAAATGCCGTGACGGATTGCGCCTGCCTGTCCGGTGTAGCCGCCGCCGTAAACATTGACGATAACATCGAACTTGCCGAGAGTGTCGGTAAGCACGAGGGGAGCGCGAACAATCATCTTGAGGGTTTCATAGCCGAAATATTCTTCGAGATCCCTCTTGTTGATTTTGATAACGCCGGTGCCGGGAACGAGACGAACGCGGGCAACGGAGCTTTTGCGCCTGCCGGTTCCGAGATACTGAGTGGTTGCTGCCATGGTAATAATCTCCTTCCCTAAAAATTATTTGAGCACGAGAACTTCGGGCTTCTGTGCTTCGTGCTTATGCTCGACGCCGCGGTAAATGCGAACCTTGGTGAGCATCTGGCGGCCGAGGGGACCCTTGGGCATCATGCGGCGGATGGCTTCATAGACTGCGAATTCGGGCTTCTTGTTGAGGAGCTCACGATACTTGGTCATTTTGAGTCCGCCGGGATAACCGGTGTGATGATAATAAATTTTTTCGTCAAGCTTTCTGCCTGTCATGATGACTTTATCTGCGTTGATTATGATAACGTGATCGCCGCAGTCAACATGCGGGGTAAAGATGGGCTTGTGTTTTCCGCGGAGTATTGCGGCAACCTGAGATGCGAGACGACCGAGCACCATGCCTTCTGCATCTACAACGTACCACTTACGCTCCATGGTTTCTGCTTTTGCCATATAGCTTTTCATGCCATGTCCTCCAAAGGTATGTTGAATTTCTTAATTAAATAATTTTGCTAAGATTTCCGACAACGGACGGGGCTGGTGACCGCAATCCTCCACCATAAGCAAAGCACAAGGCATATTTTACTTCCGGCGGAGGCATTTGTCAAGTATTGTTTTCAAAAAAATACCCGATTTTTCAGATATATTTTTATTGTCCGCAGTGGGAATGCGGCTTTTGCAAATTGGGCATTAATCGTCATTTCCGTCCGCCTTCTCAAATTCGGCCGCAACATCGGCCAGCAGCTTGCGAATCGGAAGATTTTGAGGACATGAGCCCTCGCATTTTCCGCATTTTATGCAGTCGGAGGCCCGCCTTCCGGGTGCGGTATGAACATTTGAGTAGTAGTAATTTGCATTCCAATCGCGATGCAGCTGTTTCGCATTCATCAGCGCAAACAAGTCGGGAATCGCAATATGCTTCGGACAGCCGTCCGTGCAATAGCGGCAGGCGGTGCACGGAATCAGCTCCATTCCCTTGTAAACACCGCGAACCTTTTCAACGGCTTCGGTTTCGGTCTTGTCAAGGGGTTTGAAATCACTCATATAGCTTATGTTATCTCTGAGCTGCTCAATGCTGCTCATGCCCGAAAGCACAACAAGCATCCCCGGGAAGCCTGCAGCGAAGCGAATTGCGTAGCTCGCGGGACTCCCTCCGTTGAGAGAAGCGAAGATCCTCTGCGCCTCGTCGGGAAGCTTAACAAGGCTTCCGCCCTTTACCGGCTCCATCACAAGCACAGGCTTGTTGTGTTTTCTGCACACTTCATAGCATTTGCGGCTCTGCACGCCGATATCGTCATAATCCAAATAATTGAATTGAATTTGAACAACCTCAATTTGCGGATACTCCGAAAGAATCGCATCCAGCACCTCTGCCCGGTCATGAAAGGATATGCCGAAATGCCGAATCTTTCCCTCTTTTTTCAGTTCAATTGCGGTTTCGTACGCATTTCTCTCTTTAAAATATCTGAAGCGCGCCTTGTTTTGTGCATGCATAAGATAGAAATCGAAATAATCAACTCCGCAAAGCTCAAGTTGACTTTCGAAAAAAGGCCGAATATCGTCGTTTGTTTTGAAATATTCATCGGTAAGCTTGTTTGTCAGGATAAAACTTTCCCGCGGATAGCGCGACGTGAGGCAGGTTTTTGCTGCTTTTTCGCTTTTCCCGCTCAGATAACCGTGCGCAGTGTCAAAATAGTTAAACCCTGCCTTGATAAATTCGTCCACCATAAGGCAAGTCTGCTCAATGTCAACCTCTCCGTCCTTCATTGGAAGCCTCATAAGACCGAATCCGAGTTTTTTGTTTATGCGTTCCATCTTGTTCATCCTTTCCTGATTAATTGCTTATCGTTATTGTTTTGCAGCGATTCATTATGCTGCGCGGAAGTTCCGATTCTATTTTAGCATTGTTGATCGCTTTTCGGGCAGATGTTTTGATATATATTTTCGAGTTCAGACTCCCATGTTTCAGTCTCAAACTTTTGCAGTGTTTGCAATATTTGCCCGCTTATGCCCCGATTCAGCTTTTTATCGTCCTGTTCTCTTCACAATCTGTCTCTTATACACATCTCCGAGCCCACGAGACCCTAAGACATCT
>ENA-OYZA01000939-OYZA01000939.1-human-gut-metagenome-genome-assembly--contig:-NODE-939-length-10544-cov-8.371246_pt1 | contig 10544 bp, 9 predicted proteins | sample MGYA00243257_ERZ653465 | MGnify/ENA primary metagenome ERZ653465 (study PRJEB26926, sample SAMN06164939) | human gut metagenome | biome: ENVO:00009003; feature: ENVO:2100002; material: ENVO:00002003...
CTTAAATACTCAGCAACTAATCTTCTAGTTTCTGTATTGTATGCCATTACTCCAACTTCATCATCCAAAATAGTTTTGTAAGAATACCGAATTGCTCCAGGTGTAATCGCATCTCCAGTTGTGATATCAATTTTCATCTTATTCGCAATCTTACCGTAATGTGCAACAAAGTATGCTCTTAAATTATTATAATCATCGTCTTCTCGGATAGGCTCAAGCTTTTCGAATGTAAACTCTATTCCATCACCTACATCAATCAAAAAAATCTCACGAATAATTTTTTCAATTTCCGTCTCCTCCATATTGATTCCAATTACTGTAGTATCCATATCCATGGTTGTTCTTTCAGCAATTCCTATCATCGAGGAAATAAGCAGTCCACCCTTTTAGATAAAATTGTCTTTGTATTTCGATTTTGATAACCTATCCAACACACGCTCCAACAAAAACATCTGCAGCACTTCCTGCGATTGCAGATTGCGTTTTCCTGCAAAGCTACGTATCTGTCCTTTCAACTGCTCTGGAGTTCTCTCTTTCATCCTAACACCTCCATATACGTCCTAACTTTCGGTTCCAAATTAAACTGTCTTGCATATTTAATGATCTTTCTTGGATCACACTTACCACTAAAATACTCTTTCAATGCCTGCGTATAAATCTGTGCATCAATGTCTTTTTTATCTCTGATTAAATCACATATGCCCCTTTCCAAATCATAAGCTCTTACATCATAGCCTTGAGGAGTCTTTATTGTAATGATTCCCAAATCCCATAATTCTTTTTTGCAATAATGAAATTTAGTATGCTCATATTTTTTCTTTATCCTCGACACATTGTCACCTTGAGGCACAGTTATATCCAGTTTATGAGGAACACGATCAGACATCCCATGTAAAAACAGTGCTGTTCCGTGCGAAAAAATAAGCTTATCTGATCTACTCTGAATAATTCTAAATTCATCAGGTTTATCATCTGCTAATACATAATTTCCATGAGATTCTTTCGAAATAATTCCTTTAACCAGACTGTCATAAATCAAAGCCCTGTCTATTCCTGCATTTTGAATATCCTGCGCAGAAACAATTCCACCATTTTGTTCAATAAGTAACTTAAGATGATCAATATAATAATCCATATCTATCACCCGCCTTCCTCAAAACGTTCTTTAGTTTTATCATTTGAAAGAACATTTGTAAATACTGTCCTTTAATTTTATAATATTAAAGAACGCTTTAAAAAAGCTTTTTATTTATTATGGAACCTGTACTGCCTTCAGCGCCTTATCATGCATTCTATGCGTGACTATTCACTTTTATTTGATAACAAAAAAGAGAGCCACAGAGTGACTCCCCCAGTGCAGTCCGGAAACATACACCTCATTCAATACAGATAATATACAAGATTATTATAAAAATGCAACCACAATCAAATAATAGCCTCTACTTTCGCATCTGCGGCACCTGTGCCAAGATCACTGCGGTGAACACAAGCACGCAGCCGACGATCTCCCGCGGTGCTAACACCTCATGCAATACGACGAATCCACCGAGCACTGCAAATACAGATTCCAGACTCATCTCGATGGATGCAACTGCCGGATCTGCATATTTCTGTCCTGCGATCTGAAGCGTATATGCGATACCGCTCGAGAAGATACCCGCATATAGGATTGGGAACCATGCGGCGGCAAGATCACTCCATGCCGGCTGTTCAAAGATTGCCATGCAGATCAGAGATAACACACCGTTCGTAATAAACTGGATGCACGAAATCTTCACGCTGTCACAGTCGTTAAAATGATCGACCGTCAGGATATGTCCGGTGAAGCAGACTGCACACAGAAGTCCAAGCAGATCTCCAAAATACAGATTGTCGATACCGCCGGACATGCACAGCATGTACATACCACCAAGGCAGACAAAAACTGCCACATAGACGATCTTATGTAATTTCTTCCCGAGTAATCCGGATACGATTGCAACCATAACCACATACGTTGCGGTGAGGAATCCCGATCTTCCGGAGCTGGCCACACCTTCCGGATATGCCGCGATACCACTCTGCTGCAGATTCGTTGCAAAAAACAGCACACAGCCACAGAGGATACCACCGATCACGGTCCGTTTTATACTTTCTTTTTCGACCGGTTCTCCACTTACCTTTGCTTTCTGCTTCTTCATTCCCGTGCGAGCAAGAATCAACAGCGCAAGAAATGCCGCTCCAACTATGGAGCGGCTTCCGTTAAATGTAAATGTTCCAATCTGATCGGATGCTGTTGTCTGTGCTACGAACGTCGTTCCCCAGAAAAACGCGGCAAACAGCAACATAATACTTCCTTTTGTCTTTTTCATTTCAAGCCTCTTATTCTGCATCAATTGGATCTTTCTTTTTCTCAACTGCCTTGATCACCTGCAACACAACATACAGTAAAATCAGGCCGATTACCAGCGGAATCACAGGACTCTTCATTACTCCCGGAAGTCCCTTGCTATTACCAAAGAATCCGGCAATAATGTAAGTGACGAACGATACAAGTGCGACTGTAATCGCATATGGAAGCTGTGTGCTTACATGATTGATGTGATTACACTGTGCACCTGCGGATGCCATAATTGTCGTATCCGAAATCGGTGAGCAATGGTCACCACAGACTGCACCTGCCATACATGCAGAGATGGAAATAATCATCATCGTTGCGTTTGTTCCCTCGAATGCATTTACAACAATCGGAATCAGCATACCGAAGGTTCCCCATGAGGTTCCGGTTGCAAATGCAAGGAAGCATGCAATGATAAATACAAGTGCCGGCAGGAAGCTAAGCAGCGCATCCGGCGTACTCTTCACGAGCTCTGCCACAAATTCTTTTGCACCAAGGCTGTCTGTCATCGCCTTCAATGTCCAGGCAAATGTCAGAATTAAAATCGCAGGAACCATCGCCTTAAATCCTTCCGGAATACAAGACATGGATTCGCTGAATTTCAATACGCGGCGGAACATATAATAGATAATCGTAATCACAAGTGCAAAGAAGCTGCCATACATCAATCCAACCGATGCATCACTGCCCGAAAATGCTTCTACAAATCCAACGCCTGAGAAAAATCCACCACTGTAAATCATGCCGATGACACAGGCTGTAATCAGAACGATCATTGGGAATACAAGGTCAATCACTTTCCCCTTTGTCTCAACGACTTCATTTTCCGCGTTTGCATATGGACGGTCCGGTGTCGTGTAGATATCGCCCTTCAAAGCGTTCTTCTCATGCGTCCGCATCGGACCATAATCAATCTTTCTAACGATCAAAACAATCATAAATATAATCGTGAAAAGCGCATAATAGTTATACGGAATTGCACGGATAAAGATGGAGAATCCGTCCTCTCCCTCTACGAATCCGGCTACTGCTGCTGCCCATGATGAAATCGGAGCAATGATACAGACCGGAGCTGCTGTCGCATCAATGATATACGAAAGCTTCGCACGCGATACCTGATGCTTGTCTGTCACAGGACGCATCACGCTTCCAACTGTCAGACAGTTAAAATAATCATCAATAAAGATCAAAACACCGAGCGCAACTGACGCTAACTGTGCGCCAATCCGCGTCTTGATATGGGCGCTTGCCCATCGTCCGAACGCTGCCGAACCACCGGCTTTGTTCATCATACAGACCATAACACCGAGTATTACAAGAAATACCAGAATACCCATGTTATATGAATTGGTCAGCACGCGGACGATTCCGTCTTTGAATACATGGTTTACGGTTGCTTCAAATCTGAAGTCAGACCAGAACAGTCCACCGATCACAATTCCTAAAAAGAGTGAACTGTAAACCTCCTTTGTAATGAGTGCCAGCACGATTGCCACGACCGGCGGGATTAATGCCCAGAATGTTGCGTACATCTGTGGCACGTAATTTGCGATTTCTTCCATCTTCTCTCTTCTCTCCTCGTTTTCTTTCTTATTGTCTGCCGCCCATATTCAGTCGGCGACATGGTATCTGGTGCATCTTACAGCATGGATGCACGAAGCTCTTCCCCTGTTTTATTCACAAGGTAAGCCGGTGCAATATCAAATACGGTCTTGCAGCCGCTTGCTCCCTCATTTGCAAGTCGGTGTGCCGCTCTTGCATAAGCAATCAGTACGCTGGATGTAAACTCAGGGTTTGAATCAAGCTTCAGGCTGTACTCGATGATATGCTTGTTCTCCTTGTTCCAGCCGGTCACGCCGCTGCGGAGTACAAATCCGCCGTGTGGAATTCCGCTGTGATTTGTCTTCAGCTCATCTTCCGAAATGAAGTGAACCGTTGTATCGTAATCTGCGAAATAATTCGGCATTGTCTTGATTTCTTCCTCAACCTTTGCCGCATCTGCGCCCTCTTCAAGCACTACGAAGCACTCTCTTGTATGCTTCTGTCTTGTTGTAAGCTCTGGATTCTCGCCGTTACGAACTGCCTCAAGTGCGGATTCTACCGGAATCGTATACTGCTTGGCATCCTTGACACCTGCGATACGACGGATGGCATCGGAATGTCCCTGACTGACACCCTTGCCCCAGAATGTGTAATCATTTCCCTCCGGAAGCAATGCATTTCCGTACAGGCGGTTCAGTGAGAACATGCCCGGGTCCCAGCCAACGGAGATAATTCCGATATGTCCGCTTGCTTTTGCGCTTGCGTCCACATTCGCAAAATGCTCCGGGATTCTTGCATGTGTATCGAAGCTGTCGATCACGTTGAAATATTTTGCACATTCCGGTGTCTGCTCCGGAAGATCGGTTGCGCTTCCGCCACACAGAATCATAACATCGATTTTATCTTTCCAGTCTGCCATATCCTTTACGTTGCACACCTTGGCTGTCTGATTCTTAATAACCAATTCATCAGGATTTCTTCTTGTAAATACGGCAACTAATTCCATATCATCGTTCTGGTTGATGGCTGCTTCTACGCCGCGGCCGAGATTTCCGTATCCGTAAATTCCGATTCTCGTCATTTTGTTTTCCTCCTTATTCTATCTCCCTGCATGAGAACTTCTACTCTTTCTCCGAGTTATTCTGGATTTTCATTCTACGCAGACGCGCTCTCGCTCACTTCCGCACATAGCAGACACTAAACTCACTGCGTTCGTTAAGTGCTGATGTGCTCCAATGGTCTGCTTTAGAATTGAAAATCCAGAACAACTCGAATCTACATATAGCCTCTCATGCCCGAAGGTTGAATCAAATTAAAAATTTACAATCGAATCCACTTTAGCATACTTCGTTGCTTTTCACAACAAAATTTCGCTACATCGTACTTTTTTGTATGTTTTTCGGGGTTATTCTTTGTTTGGTTGTTCGGTTGATGTGGTGGTGCTTGTTGGTTTCCTGCCGTACACATAGCCGTAGAAATCGGTATTGATGATTTCATCGGACATATAAAGTTTTGTTTCGACTTCCTTGATCTTATCGTCGATGTAGGATTGTGAAACTGTTTTTTCATCCACGTAGTAGGTCACTTCTCCGGTCTTCGTGTTATAGCCGATCTTGTCTGTCTTGAAGCTGTGGTCGGCGAAGATGACAAGTTCTTCCGAATCGGATAAGATATCGTGTCCTGCGAGGATGCGGGAATCGTATGTCACGCCAAGCAGATTGAGAACGGTTGGAAGAACATCCACGCTCGCACAAAGCTTCTTGACATGAACCGGTTCTTCCATCGATGCAGACCAGATGCCAAGGCAGGAATGATGTTTTTCAAATGCATCATCGGATACATTCTTGCCTGCAAGCGCATCGTAGCCGCTGTCTGTCAGTCCATATGGATAATGGTCCGGTGTCACGATGAACACGGTCTTCTCCAGCTTTCCGGCTTCATCCAGCTTGTTGATCAGATCCTCTAATGCTTTATCGAGCTCCATCTGCGCCGCAATATACGCCACCGCGTCTTCCGGCAAGTCCATTCCTTCTGTGCATTTTTCTGCTTCCTCACGGTTCTTCAGGCACATGGCATTGTAATCGTAATTATATGGAAGGTGCCCGCTGAATGTCATAAAATACATCAGGAACGGTTCTTCGTTAATAAACTCCTTGTATACTGCCTCGATCGTATCATAATCGGAATATGTCACATAGCTTGGGATATCCAGACCATAATCGATTGCCTTGAAATCATATCCCATATTCGCATGTGTCTCACTCCGGTTATAATAATAGAAGTCAAAGTCGTGGTATGCTTTGCTTGTGTAGCCTTTCTCATTCAATGCATTGCCAAGTGCATACGGCTGATATGTATCTGCTGACTTATAAAAGCTCCACTCTGAGGAACACGGATACTGTCCCAGGCAGTCTACAAATTCTCCGTCAATCGTACTGTGATACCAGATCGGATTATAGTAATTCTCAAATACAAAGCCATCATTCATGATCTTATAAAGCGTCGGTGTGCAGTTCTCGTAGATACCATATTTGCACAGGCTCTCCGCGGTAATGCAGACAACATTATACCCTTCGAACATACCCGTATATTCGTTCTGCATGGTCGGTGTCTGCTGCGCGCAATAAGCGGACAGATTCTTCAACTGCTCATCCTCGGCTGCCTGATACAGCTTCTTAAAATCAACTGCCGGATCAACCTGTTCCACATACGCAGGTGCTGCATCCGTATCGGTTGCCGTAGCTTCCATTGCATCACTTTCGGTTGCCGTCACATCATCTGGCTGCATATCTGTATCATCCAAAGTAAATGTCACATTTTTCTTTCCCCCGGTGAGCATCGTCTGCGCATCCCGCACGGTCGTCACACATACGCCGAGCTTGTTCATCGAAAGCTCCAGCACATACTGGTTGTGGAACAACTGATACGGCGAATACATCGCGCGTCCCTGCACATTCAGCAGAAGGATGGAAATGGCGCACAGACAAACCGCACTTGCCACACTTATAAGCCTTATTTTCATCTTCGGTTTGTCAAATTTTAACAGAAATACACGCAGCAACACAAGCGCGATCACCGGAAGTAAAAACAGCAAAATCCAACCAACATTCTGACGGATCTTCTCAAACATCACGACCTTGAAATCCATCGCGTTCCCGGCCCCGCCGACAGACACCAGACTTAAAAATGTCCCAAATATCCGGAAATAGATGAGCTGCACGATATCATACACGCAGAATGCCGTAAGACCGACATACACGATGATCTCATTTCCGATGCGCGGCAGCCATACAGTGAGTGCCGCTAAGAAAAGCCCCAACGTGGCACCGAACAAAATCGGATAGATGCTCGTGCTTTCGAGTTTATGGTAAATCGCCAGATGAAACAACACTTCCAGATAGATGCCCGCGCCCGCAAAAAATGGGATGCGCCAATAAGAAAATGCATGCTTCTCCTTCTTTAATTTTATTGTCTGTATCTGATTTTTCATTGTAATCCTCCAAACCTCACATACGCTCTATCAATCGCGCATTTTATTATATATGATTTTACCTTGTTTTTCACTATCTTTTATTTTATAATTTAATGTCAGTGTTTACGAAAAATAAGGAGGTGCCCTATGGCTGAAGCATATTCAAATTTTGCTGCTGTCTACGATGCGCTCATGGACAACATTCCCTATGACGCATGGGCGGACTATCTGCACAGCCTGCTTGTGGAATATGATATTGCAAGCGGCATTCTGGCAGAGCTTGGCTGTGGAACCGGAAATATAACCGAGCGTATGGCAGATTTCGGATACGACATGATCGGTATCGACAACTCCCCTGCCATGCTGGATATTGCAAATGAAAAGCGGGAACAAAATCATTCTTCTTCGCTCTACCTGTGTCAGGATATGCGTGAGTTTGAGCTATACGGAACCGTTGCAGCTATTGTAAGTCTCTGCGACAGCGTCAATTATATCACTGAGCCGGAAGAGCTTACGCATGTATTCTCGCTCGTCAATAACTACCTTGATCCGGACGGTCTTTTCATCTTCGACTTCCATACGGAGCATTATTACCGGGATGTTGTAGCCGAAGCGACGATCGCCGAGGATCGGGATGATATCAGCTTTATCTGGGATAATTATTATGATGAAGAGGAAGCGATCAACGAGCTTGCTTTAAGCCTGTTCGTAAAGGAACCTTCGGATTCCGACGATAACCTGTTCCGCAAATATGAGGAATTGCATGTGCAAAAAGGGTACACACTAAAGCAGATGAAACAGATGGTAGCCAATTCCGGTCTCACCCTTCTGGCCGCCTATGATGCATTCACACATGAACCGGCGGATGAGGAATGTGAACGTATTTATATCATCGCGAAAGAAACACGAAACAAAAATTCAAAGAAACAATATATACAGTAATTTTGTATACCACTGCATCAATCATAAATAGCAAAACATGCAAGTATATATACAAAATCCAAGCACTCATTTTAAGGAGGATACATTTATGGCAGATACAATGATTCGTGGCATGGCAGCGAACAAGCAGGTTCGTTTCTTCGCCTGCAACTCTACCGATACTGTGGAAAAAGCAAGAATTACACATCATACCAGCCCGGTTGTTACGAACGCACTCGGCAGACTGTTGACCGGAGGCGTGCTGATGGGCGCCATGTGTAAAAATGATACCGACAAATTAACACTCCGTATCCAGTGCCAGGGGCCGATTTCCGGTATGCTTGTCACTGCCGATGCAAACGGACATGTCAAGGGATATGTCAGCGAACCGGAGGTTATGCTTCCTGCAAACGATGTCGCAAAGGCTGTGGATCTCGGTGTCTTAAGCGTCATCAAAGATATCGGTCTGAAGGAGCCGTATGTCGGCGACACCCATCTGGTAAGCGGCGAGATTGCAGAGGATCTGACCTACTATTTTGCAACAAGTGACCAGATTCCAAGCTCTGTGGCTCTGGGCGTGTTGTTCAACGACGATACATCCGTAGCGAATGCCGGTGGATTTATCATCCAGCTGATGCCATTTGCAGAGGACGCATTGATTGACGAGCTGGAGAAACGGCTGAAAGGATTTTCTTTCACTGCTCTTCTCAAGCAGGGCATGTCTGTGGAAGCTATCATACGAAAATTGTTTGAAGGCTATGATGTCGAGCTGACCGATTCCATGCCTTGTGCGTATGTCTGTGATTGCAGCAAGGAGCGTGTCGAGCAGGCAGTTATCAGTCTTGGCAGAAAAGAGCTTGGCGCTATGATTGCTGACAACAAGCCAATTGAAGTTGTGTGCGACTTCTGTCACACGAAATATACATTCTCACCGGATGAGCTGTTGAATATTCTGAAGAATAAATAATCCGCTTATCCGATATAGTTTTGCATCACCTAAACAAAACAGATGGTACAAGCTGTGATATAAAATAATACATCAAACACGATCACAAGGAGGTTGGTAATATGGAACGAATCGATTTACATGTACATTCCAATGCGTCCGACGGTTCTCTGACACCGACAGAGGTTGCCGACGAAGCGATGCGGATGGGACTTTCCGCGATTGCCCTGACCGATCACGACACGGTCGATGGCGTGGCAGAAATCTTAGACTATACAAAGGACAAGCCTTTGGAGGTAGTGCCGGGCATCGAACTGTCCTGCTACTATAACAATCGTGAGATTCATATTCTCGGCTTCTATATGGACTATGAAAACCCAGAGCTTCAAAAAGAGCTTGCCGTATTAAAGGAAGCACGTGAGGGAAGAAATGAGAAAATGGTAGCGATGATGCAGGCAGATGGTCTCCCTGTCACGATGGAGAAGCTGCTTCACGGCAACCCGGACAGCGTCATTACGCGGGCGCATTTCGCAAGAGTTCTCGTCGAGGAAGGTGTCTGCAAAGACAAGGATACCGCGTTCCGCAAATACATCGGCATCGGCTGCAAATATTACCTGCCGAAGCCGCAGGTTACCTGTGAGACTGCTATGCGTATCTTAACGACTTATGGCAAAGCGGCATTTCTGGCACATCCACTGCTCTATCATCTTGGTTATGCACAGATTGATGAGCTGTTAGCATATCTGAAGTCCCTTGGTTTAAAAGGACTTGAGGCATTCCACTCTTCGAACAACCGCTTTGAAAGTGAGAAGCTCCGCTCGCTGGCTGCCAAATACGGGCTGGCAATCTCCGGCGGCTCGGATTTCCACGGGGTTGTAAAGCCGAATATACAGATGGGAATCGGACGGGGAAATATGAATATTCCAAAAGAACTGTTGGATATAATTAAAACTTTATAAGTTTTCTCCGCGAAAAAAAGGAACCCAAACCGGGTTCCTTTTTCTATATGTTTACAGTTTCATGATTCCGAGTGTCTGCAGCAAAAGCAGGATCAGGAAGATTGGAGCGATGACCTTTACCATAGCAGTGTAAAGCCGCTTTCTTCCCATTTTACAACCGCTCTTTTCTACTTCTTCGATCACAGTCTTCGGTTTGATGACCCACCCGACGAGAATACAGGTTGCAAGTGCTACGATCGGCATCAGCAGATTGTTACTGATGTAATCCATGATATCTAAGATCTGCGCCGTTGAACCATTCGGAAGCTTGAACTCAAAGTACAGCTT
>ENA-OYZA01000940-OYZA01000940.1-human-gut-metagenome-genome-assembly--contig:-NODE-940-length-10540-cov-4.258369_pt1 | contig 10540 bp, 8 predicted proteins | sample MGYA00243257_ERZ653465 | MGnify/ENA primary metagenome ERZ653465 (study PRJEB26926, sample SAMN06164939) | human gut metagenome | biome: ENVO:00009003; feature: ENVO:2100002; material: ENVO:00002003...
ATTATTGTGTATTTACTCCAAAAAGTTTCTTGACTTTATGATAAAAATTTCATTTGAAAATATTCGACAAGCCGCTAAAAATATCGGCAACTACGCTTTACGGCTTAGTGAAAAGATTCGTCGTGTTTCTCCTCGGGTATGGTTGTATGTGGGGGCTGGTATTCTCCTACTAAGCGGAGGATTATATTGGTTACTGCGTCCTGCACCTCCGGGTCCCGACCTACCGATAGTCGAAGTCGAGCCTGTTGTTACGGACGATGTGGAAATTTACGGGGAATATGTAGGCCGCATTCGTGCTCAGCAATTCGTTGAAATAAGGGCCCGAGTAGAAGGGTTCCTTGAAAAAATGCTCTTCGACGAGGGTACTTATGTAAAAAAAGGACAACCCCTTTTTATAATCGACCCCAAACAGTATCAAGCTCGAGCAAATAAAGCCAAAGCTCAGCTAAACAAAAACAAAGCGTTAGCATTGAAAGCCGAGAGAGACTTGGAGCGCATCAGACCTTTGTATCAACAAAATGCAGCCAGTCAACTCGATTTAGATAACGCCATTGCTTCTTACGAAAGTGCAAAAGCCGAAGTAGAGATGAGCGAGGCCGATTTAACCCAAGCCGAAACAGCATTGGGTTATACGACTGTGAGCTCCCCTATCTCGGGATACATATCGGAACGTAACGTCGATATAGGAACACTTGTCGGCCCCGGCGGGCAATCGTTACTGGCTACGGTCGTAAAGAGCGATACCGTTCGTGTCGATTTCAGTATGACCGGACTCGACTATTTGAAAAGCAAAGCCCGTAACGTTAATTTAGGCCAAAAAGACACGACTCGAACGTGGGAGCCTTACATTACTATTACTTTACCCGACAATTCGCCTTATCCTCAGCGGGGGATAGTCGATTTTGCCGATCCACAAGTCGATCCTCAAACCGGTACATTCTCAGTAAGAGCCGAAATGCCCAACCCCGAACATATATTATTACCGGGGCAGTTTACCAAAGTAAGGTTACTGCTCGATGTTCGGGAAGCGGCAGTCGTAGTCCCCAATAAAGCAATCGCGATTGAAAAGGGGGGCGCTTACATATTCGTCGTAAGAGCCGATAGTATTGCAGAAAGGCGTATGGTCGAATTGGGACCGGAAGTAGGAAACAATGTCATTATCGAACGAGGTTTGGTTCCCCACGAAAATATAGTGGTCGAAGGATTTCATAAACTCACTCATGGAGATAAAGTTATCCCCTCGACTTATCGGGCAGAACAAGAAGACCATTCTAAAAATTAGTATGTTATGAAATCGGACTTCTTTATCGACAGACCCATATTTTCAATTGTTATTTCAATTGTTATCGTTATCGTCGGTGTATTAGGTCTTTTTTTACTCCCGATAGACCAGTACCCCCAAATCGTTCCTCCGGTAGTCAAAGTATCGGCCTCCTATCCGGGAGCTAGCGCACAGACGGTCACCCAAGCTGTCGCCACTCCCATCGAGCAGGAATTGAATGGTACGCCCGGCATGCTCTACATGGAATCAACGAACAGCAATTCAGGAAGTTTTTCGGCAACAATCACATTCGACATATCGACCGACCCGGATTTAGCTGCCGTTGAAATACAAAACCGCGTGAAACAGGCCGAAGCTCGTCTCCCGGCCGAAGTAGTACAAAACGGCATTTCCGTGGAAAAACAGGCTTCCAGTCGATTAATGACTGTCACTTTGCGCTCTAACGATCCGAAATTTGACGAAATATACCTCAGTAATTATGCCACGCTCAATGTGTTGGACATGTTGAGACGGGTCAAAGGAGTGGGTAGCGTATCGAATGTCGGTAGCCGTTATTACGCCATGCAGATATGGGTTCAACCCGACCGATTGGCTAATCTGGGACTTACAGTGGACGATTTACAAAAGGCATTGAAAGACCAGAATCGGGAATCGGCCGCCGGAGTATTAGGTCAGCAACCGATTTCCGACATCGATATAACGACTCCGATCATAGCACAAGGGCGATTATCTTCCGTAGGAGAATTTGAGGACATTGTCATACGGGCTAATCCCGACGGTTCTTTGATTCGTTTGCGCGATGTCGCTCGCATCTCTCTCGAAGCACAATCTTACAACACGGAAAGCGGAATAAACGGAGGTAATGCGGCCGTGCTTAATATCAACATGTTACCGGGAGCCAACGCAATGGAGGTCGCTGAATCTGTGAAGAAAGAGATGGAGGAGATTAGTCGTAACTTCCCAGAGGGTATTACTTATGAAATTCCCTTCGATATGACCTCTTATATTTCCCAATCCATAAACGAGGTTTACCATACGCTTTTCGAAGCCCTGATTTTGGTTATCTTGGTTGTATTTCTCTCGCTACAAAATTGGAGAGCTACACTTATCCCGGTTATAGCTGTACCTATTTCGTTGATAGGAACATTCGGAATCATGCTTGCGTTCGGATTCTCGCTCAATATGATGACTCTTTTGGGTTTAATCCTTGCTATCGGAATCGTGGTCGACGACGCCATAGTCGTCGTCGAGAATGTAGAGCGAATCATGAATGAGGAACATCTCAGTCCCTACAAAGCTACCAAAAAAGCCATGCAGGGATTGGGTAGTGCCATTATCGCTACCTCGTTGGTGTTATGTGCCGTATTCGTCCCGGTCAGCTTTTTGGCCGGTATTACAGGTCAATTGTACCGTCAATTCACGATTACTATTGCCGTTTCGGTCCTTATTTCGACATTAGTCGCACTAACTTTGAGTCCCGCCATGTGTGCTTTACTGCTCAAACCGGATTCAGGCAAAAAGAAAAACAAACTTTTTCGTTACATAAACTTATGGTTAGCACGAGGCAATAGACTTTACGAGAAACTCATTCGAAAAGGATTGAAGCATGCTCGCAGAGTAGTAGCAGCTTTCGGTATATCTTTGATAGCAATATGGGTTCTTAACGAAATAGTTCCTCAAAGTTTTATGCCACAGGAAGATCAAGGGTATTTTACCGTTGAGTTAGAATTACCGGAAGGCGCTACATTGGAAAGAACACGCCATGTAACCGAACGAGCCATGAACTATTTAATGTCTCGTGAAGACGTAGAGTACGTACTCAATGTGACAGGATCTAGTCCCCGTGTCGGTACGAACCAATCTCGAAGTCAATTAACGGTTATTCTAAAACCGTGGGAAGATCGCAAATCGTCGAATCTCCGAGATATTATGGAGGAAATTCGTGAAGAATTAAAAAAATATCCCGAAAGTAAAGTTTATTTGAGTACTCCTCCTGTTATTCCGGGATTAGGTAGTTCGGGCGGTTTCGAAATGGTGCTCGAAGCACGAAGCGATGCGAGTTATGCCGATTTACAACGAGCCGCCGACACATTACTCTATTATGCCTCTCAACGAAAAGAGATAAGCGGTTTATCGTCTTCTATTCAAAACGATATACCTCAGCTTTATTTTGATGTAGATCGGGACAAGGCTCAAATGCTCGGAGTAAAAATAGCCGATATTTTTTCTACGCTCAAAACATTTACGGGGTCGATCTATGTGAACGATTTCAATATGTTCAACAGAATCTACCGTGTATATATCCAAGCCGAAGCACCGTATAGAGCACATAAAGATAATTTGGGGCTCTTCTTCGTCAAAGGAAGCAATAATGCCATGATACCTATTACCGCTCTTGGTACAACCTCGTATACAACAGGTCCGGGGACTATTCGTCGGTTCAATATGTTCACCTCCACAACCATATCGGGAGAAGCGGCCCCGGGTTATAGTTCGGGACAAGCGATGGCTATACTCGAAGAAATAGCAAGCAAGCATTTGCCTAAAAATATAGGTGTCGAGTGGAGCGGACTTTCCTATCAGGAAAAACATGTAAGTGGTCAGACAGCCTACATATTGGCCCTAGCATTACTTTTTGTCTTCTTATTCCTTGCAGCTCAATACGAAAGTTGGTCTATCCCAATAGCGGTTATATTATCTCTTCCGATAGCAGGAGTCGGAGCCTATTTAGGAAACTGGATATGCGGCCTTGAAAATAATATTTATTTCCAAATCGGCTTGGTTATGTTGGTGGGATTAGTCGCCAAAAATGCAATTCTTATCGTAGAATTTGCCAAAGACGAAGTCGAGAAAGGGAATAATGCTGTGGATGCTGTAATCAAAGCCGCACACTTACGATTCCGACCTATCGTAATGACCTCTTTGGCCTTTATCTTAGGTATGTTACCTCTTGTCTTTGCCAGCGGTCCGGGATCGGCCAGTCGTCAAGGTATCGGTACAGGCGTATTTTTCGGTATGATTGTGGCAATTACCGTAGGTATTATTTTTGTTCCCCTTCTTTTCGTATGGGTTTACAAGTTAAAATCTAAAATGATGAAACGATGAAACAGATGAAAGTTTTCATATATATATTGGTGACAGCGTTCATTTTAAGTAGTTGTTCTATACAAAAACGCTGTCAGGCTCCCGAACTGAATTTACCAGATGAAATTATTGCAGGAGAAAACGATACATTAACCATTGCCGATATGTCATGGTGGGAACTCTATTCCGATTCGACTCTTAGCAAATTAATTAAAAAGACGTTAAGAAATAATCGGAATATGCAAGCCGCAGAAGCTCATATTAGGCAAATGGAAGAATTATACCGCGTGAGTAAAGCCTCCCGTTGGCCGACTATCGGAGCTCAACTTTTCGCCGATCACGAAACCAATGATTATTATGGTGAAAAGTTCAAAAAAAGCCCCGAATTTAGTCTTAAAGCCTCATTGGGTTGGGAAATTGATCTATGGGGTAGCCTACGTTGGGGAAAAAGAAAGGGTGCGGCAGAGTACTTGGCCTCAGTGGAAGCTGCACGAGCCATGCAAATGACCCTAATTGCCGAAACAGCGATCGCCTATTTCGAATTAGTTGCATTGGATCAAGAACTTGAAATTGTTTTACAAACCGTAAAAACTCGTGAAGAAAGTGTCAATCAAGCCCGATTACGATTCGAAGGTGGTCTCACTTCCGAGACAGCTTATCAACAAGCACAAGTAGAACTGGCCAGTGCTTCGGCTCTTATCCCCGAGTTGGAGCAAAAAATCGCATTGAAAGAAAATCAAATTGCGGTATTAGCCGGAGAATATCCGTCAAAAGTGGAACGAGGAGAATTCGACTTAAATGTAAGTTTACCCGAAAATATACCTATCGGGCTTCCCTCTACCCTACTGCAACGAAGGCCCGATGTGCGTCAAGCAGAGCAACAGCTACAAGCTGCTATGGCGGCAGTAGGGATTGCATATGCCGATCGGTTTCCACGATTAACTATAAGTTTAGTCGGAGGGCTTGAAAACGATGAATTAAAAGGATTTTTCGAATCTCCATTCTCCTATGTGTCTGGCAATCTCGTAGCTCCTTTATTAACCTTTGGAAAGAAGAAAGCCCAATATAAAGCGTCATTGGCAGCCTATGACGAAAAACGTTTCGCCTATGAACAAAAGGTTCTTGAAGTTTTCCGAGAAGTAAATGATGCCGTGATAACTTATCAGAAAAAAAGACGAACATCGGAACTTCAACTCAATCTTTTTGAAGCAGCTCAAAAGTATGTAGATCTAGCACAGTTACAGTATTTCAACGGAGTTATTCGTTACATCGATGTTTTAGATGCCCATCGAAATTTTTTCGATGCTCAAATCGGTTTGAGCAATGCTGTAAGAGACGAGTATCTTGCTATGGTGAATTTGTATAAAGTATTAGGTGGCGGCTGGGGAACGAACCCAATTTAAGCGAGCAAATTTTTCTATAAATAGATAGAGCCGGGGGATTATAATCCCCCGGCTCTATCTATTTATATCCATTTTTTTATCAGCAAAGTTTGCGTGCCCCATCGGCAATCACGACATCATAAACTTTGGGAAGACGACCGAATTTTGTCTTATATTCTGCTTTGGCTTTTTCCACGAACGCATCATACAATTCGTCCTTAACTAAGTTTATCGTACAACCGCCAAATCCACCTCCCATCACACGAGAGCCGGTCACGCCACACTCTTTGGCAATATCATTCAGGAAATCGAGTTCTTCACAACTTACCTCATACAATTTACTCATTCCATGATGAGTCTCATACATCTTCTGCCCTACTGTCTCATAATCTCCTTGTTCAAGAGCATCGCATACGTCAAGGACTCGTTGCACTTCACCGATCACATATTCTGCACGCATATAATCCTCGGCAGACACCTCTTCTTTTACCTCGTCTAACATAGACATATTGGCATCTCTCAGGAACTCTACATGCGGGTGTTTCTTTTGTATGGCGGCAACCACATTCTCGCACGATTTGCGTCGGTCGTTATAAGCGGAAGATGCCAACTCGTGCTTTACGACAGAATCGAGCAATACGAGTCGGTAACCTTCGGGCTTGAACGGGAAATATTGATATTCCAACGAACGGCAATCCAGTCGTATCAGATGACCGGCTTTACCGAACACCGAAGCAAATTGGTCCATAATACCGCAATTTACACCACAATAGTTATGCTCGGTAGCCTGTCCGATTTTAGCCAATTCGAATTTGTCGATACCACAGTTGAACATATCGTTCAAAGCGAAAGCATAAGTACTCTCCAATGCAGCCGACGAAGACATACCTGCCCCCAGAGGAACATCGCCGGCAAATGCTGTATTAAATCCGGCTATTTTACCACCTCGTTTAATAATCTCGCGGCACACACCGAATATATAACGAGCCCAGCTGGCACGGGGAGCATCTTCCTCGTTCAATCCAAACTCTACATAATCTTTTAAATCTATCGAATATGCACGGACTTTATCCGTCCCATTAATTTTAAGTTCTGCAACCATTCCTTTATCGATAGCTCCCGGAAATACAAATCCACCATTGTAATCTGTATGCTCTCCTATTAAGTTTATACGACCGGGAGAGGCATATACCGAACCGGTAGAGCCATCAAAATGTTTGATAAAACGACTTCTTACAAATTCTATATCCATAATACTAAATTAAATAATTGTATAACTTATATGATTATTTCTCTCGAACCGAAAATTTAAACTGTGTATGACTTTCGAATTTTTCATGAGGGCGTAAGATAACAGAAGGATAGTTTTCATGATTAGGACTATCTGGAAAATGTTGAGTTTCGAGACAGATAGCAGCTCTCATCGGATACCGTTTCCCATTTTTCCCGATAAAATTCCCTGTCATCCAATTGGCTGTATAAAGCTGTACACCGGGCTCTGTCGTAAAGACGTCCATCACGATCCCGGTTTTGGGCGAAACGCACTCTGCACAAAATGAAAATTCACCGCTCCGCTTCTTATTCAAAATATAAGTATGATCGTATCCTTTTCCATAAACCAGTTGTTCAAACGGCTCGTTTATACGGCTCCCGACTTCATAAAGTTTACGAAAATCCATCGGGGTTCCCTCTACCGCCGACTTCTCTCCGTAAGGTATAGCCGTATCATCGGTAGGTAAATAGTAATCGGCATCAATGCATAACAGATGATCACCGATGTAAGGATCTCCCGCACCCGACAAATTAAAATACGAATGGTTTGTCAGATTAACGATGGTAGGTTTATCGGTTTCTGCATAGTAAGTTATATCAACGGCGTTATCGTCGGTTAATTTAAATATGACCTTCACTTGCAGATTTCCGGGAAACCCTTCTTCACCATCAGGAGACAATCGGGAAAATTCTATTGTTTGTTTATCCAATTGATTGGCATCCCAAACATGAAAGTTGAAGCCTTTTACCCCTCCATGCAGACTGTTAGGTCCATTGTTTATCGCTAATTTATCATACAAAACTCCATCGACCGTGAATTTTCCTTTTGCAATACGATTGGCATATCTACCACAAGTCGCTCCAAAATAAGGTTCCTCCGATGTAAGGTATTCCTGTATGTTATTATGCCCCGTAACCACATCTATCATCTTCCCATTTTTATCGGGAACCATTAACGAAACGATACGCGCACCATAATTAGTTAGGGTCAATTCGCACCCATTTTTATTAACCAAGATATAGAGACCGGTTTGTTTACCATCGACTAAGCCTTGAAAATGTGTTGGATTCAATCCTGAAAGAGTCATATCCATATTCTTCTTTTTAAGGTTAACTAAATTTGTTGATTGTGTAAAGTTAACGTTATCTTTTTTTCTTGCAAAGATTTTTTTATGGTTTTGCATAAAATTATCAGAGAAGAAAATTTTTAACGGATTTTTCACTACATCTCTCCTCTCCCGATTCACATCTGCATATCGAGCGATTCATAAAACCCGTGACGCAAATCTGTATCTGATTAAACATACTTATTGAAGTTTGTCCCACTCATTTTTCCTTCGTTCTTAACACCTCTCATAGACTTGCACACAACTTCTAAATATCTCGGCTCATATTCATAAAATCCAACCCGGTGTTTCGTCGAGACTTTGCCGATCTGGATTTTCACCTATGTATTCGATTAAATCCCGTAGACGAGAGCCTATTCTTTTATCCTCCATTATTATCTTATATTAATAATTTTATGGGTTTGAAGTGAAAGCCTCCATCGGGGGTGGCTCTTAATGTATTCGATAGCTGCGGTAAGATTGTTTTCATTTTTTATCTCATCATTGACATCACAAGGTTGCAAGCTACAAAAACACTCATAAGCTGTGGCGATTTTTTCATACGGTTCCATATCTTGTCCCTGATAAACGACTTTGATTTCATTCATACGCTGTATTTTCACAGGAATCGTTTTAGGAGAGCAAGTAATCCAATCGATCGACCGTTCCAAATCGGTATCTAATGCGATTGATCCGTTGGTTTCAATTTGGACAAATTTCCCGACTTCATGCAATCGGTCGACAAGCGAATGCGTAAGTTGTAAAGTTGGTTCCCCTCCTGTAATAACTACATGTTTCGCAGGATAATCAGAAATAGCCTTTACAATCTCTTCTTCTGTAAAAATAGTATAATCCTCATGTTTTGTATCACAGAAATCACAATACAAATTACACCCCGCTAACCTCACAAAAATCGCAGCCGTACCTGTAAACACACCTTCACCCTGTAATGAGTAAAAAATTTCATTTACTTTCATTTGTCAATATTTTCATTTTCAAAATCGTCGATTTCGTAAATAGCCGTATTTCCACCACTTTCTTGAACTTTGGTTTTATAACATTCGGGAATCTGATCCGTAATCCATTTCGCTATGTTTTCAGCGGTCGGATTAAAAGGCAGCAATTCATTCAGATTCCCATGATCAAGATAGCCATGAATCTTATCTTTAATATGTTTAAAGTCACAAACCATACCGTCTTGATTCAGTTCTTTCGCTTTACAATAAACCGTAATAATCCAGTTATGGCCATGTAATTTTTCACATTTACTTTTATATGAAAGGTGCAAAGAATGCGCGCCTGCAATTTCCATTGTCTTAGCTACGTAATACATTATAACTTAACCGTTTTATTCGTTATTAATCCTCGTATTCTGTCTGATCCTCAATCCCGGCATCTCGAAGAGCCTCTTTGCGTTCTACACAAGTACCGCATTTCCCGCAATGTTTCTCCCCTCCTTTGTAACAAGACCACGTTTCGGCATAGTTCAAATTCAACTTTTTCCCCCGACTGGCAATTTCTGTTTTTGAAATATCGGTATAGGGAGCAAAGATGCCTATATTCTCATAAGTTCCCGAACGCATAGCTTTATCCATAGCTTGAATAAACTCCGATCGACAATCGGGATAAATAGCGTGATCTCCGCCATGATTAGCAATGAGAACTTGTTTCAAGCCATTGCTTTCTGCAATACCGCAAGCAACTGATAACATAATGCCATTCCGAAACGGGACAACCGTACTTTTCATATTTTCATCGGCATAATGTCCCTCCGGTACAGAGTCGTTACCGTCCAACAACGAACTTCTGAAATATTCTTTCATAAACGCAAGAGGTATTACTATATGTTTTATTTTTAACCGCTCGCAATGAATACGAGCAAATGGTATTTCTTTATGGTTATGATTAGCTCCATAATCAAAAGAAACAGCTAATGCTATGCGGTCGGCATACTCATACAACAAAGTAATACTATCCATACCGCCAGATACTACGATCAACGAATCTTTCATATTTTCTATTCTTATATTCGATTGCAAAGATAATGAAAGGTAAGAGTAGGATAAAACGGACAAGTTCGTTTTTCGTACCTATTTTTGTATTTCTCACAAAGGAGGGAACGTGCAAAACCAAAGTTGAAACACGCTTTATTCAATTATATTCAATGCAACCTGTAAAGATAAATTAAATCCATATTCCTCTTATAGGATTTCTTGCGCAAGCCATTAAAAAAATTCATATCTTTGCCAAAAGCAAAGATAAAATTGAATATCGCAATGAAACCAAAAACACGTGTTCGCATTATCTTTTTTTGTCTAACCGTCTCTGCCATAGGCCTCCCTTTAATATTGATTAGCACCCCTTCTGTCTCTTATACACATCTCCGAGCCCACGAGACCCTAAGACATCTCGTA
>ENA-OYZA01000951-OYZA01000951.1-human-gut-metagenome-genome-assembly--contig:-NODE-951-length-10454-cov-8.605058_pt1 | contig 10454 bp, 7 predicted proteins | sample MGYA00243257_ERZ653465 | MGnify/ENA primary metagenome ERZ653465 (study PRJEB26926, sample SAMN06164939) | human gut metagenome | biome: ENVO:00009003; feature: ENVO:2100002; material: ENVO:00002003...
CTATATTATATATCACTTTTGTACAAATGTCAATAGATTTATTCATAAAATCACCCTTGCGCACCGATTTACATATTAATATTATTTCTGTTTGTCAGAATCGTCTTTTCCGGGGTAATTCTTATCAAACAGCCCGTCTATCGTAAGGTTTTTATATCTCACAAGGTTATATCCGAAAGGCGTGCAATATGCTTTTACAAAGTCCTTGCAGTAAGTCTTGTGTTCTTCGAGCTTGCTTATAAAATCGCCGGTGTCTCTTTCTACTTTTTTATCGGCAAAACGATTTTCGAGATGTTTCTGAATGAGGTAGTGGTACAGAGCAAAGTAGTTCTCGACCTCTTTTATTTCCTTGATATTGATATTGATATTCCTTATCGCATTCAGATGACACACAGTATTTCTGAACTCGGTGACAACCGCTCTTTCCGACTTCTTTAAATTATCCAGTATCAGCTTATACCAGCGTGCATTCCTGAGATATCTGTTTGCGGCATTTTCTGCAAGGCTCTTGTCAAATTCCGTTTTTATGGTTCCGTTTTCGAGCTTGACTCCCATTACAGCCATTGTAAGATTTGTCTTGTTTTTTTCTATATTACCGACTTCCAGACCGCTTTCCGCATACAGTTTCGTATCCCTTTCAACGCAATGGAAAGCGATAACGTATCTGGCGTTCACATTTACAAGGTTCTTCAACATAATGTACATAACGGTAAGATAAAGACGGATTATTGCCTGATTCTTCCGCTTGATTTCCGCTTCAGACGTTCTTGATGTGACATTTGCTTTCTGATAATTGCCGGCATCCGAAAAATTCTCAAACTTTATTTCAGCTATCATATCAGCCAGTTTCTCACGTCTCTTATTTGCAGAGCATAAAGCTGTATTTTTGGGGCAACAAGCCTCATAATATCTTTCGATCTGTGCGTCCGGGATCTCATTCAGCACAAACCTTACAGCAGGCTTGCATTTTGCCGTTTCACGAATCTTCTTGGGATTTCCGTACCGCACAAGGTACTTGAATCGGTTTGAATCTATAACGTTACTTGCAATGAAATTTCTCAGACCGTTGTTTTTCTTGAGCTTTTTATCACCGTTTGCGTCGATCTGAAGGATATTATCGATCATCTTCTCAATATCTTCTTCGGTCTTACCAGATTTGATACCGAGAATATCCAGTGCATCGCGATACATTGTTCTTTTTGCGTTTATATCAAACGAACACGATTTCACAAAGCTGTTAAGCTCGACAAGCTCGGCAAGATATTTTGTACTGCCTTCAAAGAAGCTGTACTCGGCGGTGAATGTCCTGTCAAGCCCAAGCTCGTCCATTATTTCAAGGAAACTTCTGATATTGTCAAACTTGTTTATCAGCGTTGTTACAAGATCGTTGATCTCCTTACCGCTTAAAAATCTTGTCAGCAGATAAATAAGCTTCGTAAATTCCGATACGCTGTCGGCATAGCTGATAAAGCATTTTCTCAGTTCGTTGTCCCGGATTTCAATATTCGATCCGCTCAGGTTTTTAATGTTATCGACATCAAGTGCATCGGCAACCTCTCTTATGGATTCACGGTATTTTTTCCACAGATAATCCGCTTCCTTGCAATATACGGTTGTCTTATCATCCTCTTTGAGCGAACTTCTCAAAGTGTTCACAAGATCGTCGGCTCTATCGCTGTCTTCGTTGATATATCCTGTGTATAAGATGAAATCCGTCATCTGATACAGCTTATTCCTTACAGAATCATATTCTTTATCGGCGTAACCTTTACCTTCGAGCATACTCTCACGGAGCTTCTTTATTGAAAAGCCCATATTTTTATACTTCTTTGTGATAAGAAATTCGTAATATGACCTTACAAGTTCGGCAATATCGGTGTTCTTGTATACCGAGCCCAGTATCTGTATGTTTACCTTATTGTTTTCTATAAAGCGGTTGTTTATTTCTTCAACAGGACGGTTATAAACAACGTCGAGTACATTTTTGAAATCATCTTTAAGTTCATCGAGCTTATACAGCCAGAATTCCGCTCTGCCGTCCTCGCTGTGAACACACCAATGACGCAGTTTACCGATCAGAGTGAGCACGGAGTAAAGTTCTTTATCCTCACGCAGAACATTTTTTGCTTTACCTTTGGGATTCTTTTTATTTACATAAAATGCATCAGCAAAATAAGCCAGTCTGTAATTGCCGATGAATTTTTCAAATGCGTCAAAATCGGCTTTCTCTCGACTGTTTGTACTCTCCTTTTTCTTTTCAAAATCGTCAAAGGTTTCATCGGTGGTACGTTTCATGAAGAAATCGCTGTTTTCGATATTTTCGTCAGCACTCATATTATTCAATGCGTAAATAGCGTTAGTTGAATAAACCGCCAGTATTTTTTCAATGTCAAGAATATTGTAAATAAGCTGGATATGTATATTATCATTGAATTCCTTGCCGAAGAATTTCTTTTCAAGAGTCGGTTTCAGGCACAGCATATCCGTAGGCACAGACTGTTCCGGTTCATCTTTCTTTCCTCCGTTAAAACGGCGCAGCGGATTATCCGTTACGGCAGATACCGTTTCACCTCTGTGACCGGTAACCGAATAACCGTTCATTGTGACAACGTTCAACTGATATGCAGGATCGTCAATATTCAGCTGTTCGTGCGATGTATCGACTATTTTCTGCTCAAGTACAGCATCGTTTCCTCTGCCGAATGAAGTCATATAAACAGTATTTCCTACAGCAAAAACCGACTTCACGCCTGCGGCTTTAGCCATAGATTTTGTTACATTGTCTTTTTTTGATGAAACAGAAGAAACTGATTTTACAGAAACGGCTGCGTCTTTTTTCTGAACTGCCCTCTCTGCTTCACGTTTTTTGTTCTGATCTGCAAATTTTTCCGTTCTATCGGTCTTTCTTTGTTCTCTGAGATCTCGTGCGTGTATTTTCTTACCCATAACAGGATACCTCTTTTCTTATGGTAAGTTGAAATTACTTTGTATATATTATAACATATTTTGGCGAAATGTCAAATATTTTAGGCAATAAAGTCAGTTTTTTTGCATTGCACTGCGATATAAATATGTTTGTTAATATCAGCCGAAATAAAAAATCCTTTCGGAGTTTTACCGGAAAAAGTACGATTATAGTTTTATCTATCCGCACCACGCCCCTTTTTCCCCGTTTTACTTGTATTTTATGGCTGTGTTTGTTATAATAAGTATAAAGAAATATTTGATGCGTCTTGCGAAAGGAGAAGGTACGCTATGGCATACGAAAAGCTCACAGGCACTTTTGAATCCTCGAACGGCACTGATAACTGTGCATATTACATCTATGTTCCGGTTCTTCCTATGAACGTGGGATATAAAGGCATCATTCAGATTTCGCACGGTATGTGTGAATATATTGAGCGTTATGAACACTTCGCGGATTTTCTTACCTCACACGGATATATCGTCTGCGGTAATGACCATCTCGGTCACGGAAACAGCGTCAGATCAAACGACGATCTCGGCTTTTTCGCCGAAAAGGACGGCTGGAGCCACCTTGTAAACGATCTGCACCGAATGACGATGATAATGAAAAAGAAGTACCCTGCACTGCCGTATATTCTTATAGGTCACAGTATGGGCAGTTTTGTTGCAAGGCTGTATCTCACACGCTTTCCTAACGAGCTTACCTGTGCCGTAATTATGGGTACGGGCGATGACAAGGCACTTTCCGAAATAGGAGTAAGGGCTACACGCTCCGTTGTTTCCTTGAAAGGCGAACGTTTCCGCAGTGATAAGCTGAACACTCTCATTTTCGGAGTGTATAACGACAAAATCAAAGATTGCCAGACTATCTATGACTGGCTCACTCATGACAGAGATGTTGTAAAGAAGTATATCGACGATGAAAAGAGCAATTTTGTGTTTACGGCAAGCGGATTTGTTGACCTTACTACCCTTCTTCGCAGAGTATCAAGTCAGCAGTGGGCTGAAAAGGTGCCGAAAAAGCTGCCTATTATATTCATGGCAGGAACGGCAGACCCTGTCGGCGGATACGGCAAGGGCGTAAGAAACGTATACGCAAAGCTGATTGACGAGGGTTGCAACGTTGATATCAAGCTGTACCCCGGCGCACGTCACGAGCTTGTAAACGAAACTATGAAGGAAATAGTTTTCGACGATATTTTAACCTGGATAGAAAGAAAGGTCGGCGGAATGACAGGCAATTACGAATTTTAAGCCTTAAGCCGAAAAGAACAATATGAAAGACGGATTTATAAAAGTAGCGGCGGCAACACCTGAGATCAAGGTTGCCGACTGCAAGCACAACGCAAAGCAGATAATCTCTCTGGCAAAGGAGCTTGCTAAAAAAGATGTAAAGCTCGCAGTTTTCCCGGAACTGTGCATCACGGGTTACACCTGTCAGGATCTGTTCTACCAGACAACGCTCCTTGACGGTGCAAAAAATGCGCTCATAACGATTCTGGAGGAACTGTCTGAGCTTGATATGATAACTGTAGTCGGACTGCCGATGCAGTATGACAGCAAGCTGTATAACTGTGCGGCTGTGACATATCACGGAAAAGTGCTGGGCTATGTGCCTAAGCAGTACCTGCCGAACTACAACGAATTTTACGAGATGCGCCACTTTACCGCCTGGGACGGCAGTAAATGCGAATATTTTTTAAACCGCTTTGACACGGATGCCGACGGCGAATGCGACGATTCGCTGAGTGCGTATTTCGGTGCGGGACTTATATTCTGTTGTAACACTATGCATGATATTTCTTTCGGAATCGAGCTGTGCGAAGATTTGTGGTCGCCCTGCCCTCCCTCGACATATCTTGCACAGGAAGGCGCAAATATCATTCTTAATCTTTCCGCAAGCAACGAGATGATAGGAAAGTCGGAATACCGCCGTTCGCTTGTTTTAAATCAATCTGCAAGGCTTATTTCGGGTTATATCTACTGCTCCGCAGGAGAAGGCGAAAGCACGCAGGACCTTGTATTCTCAGGGCATAACATAATTGCCGAAAACGGTGCAACGCTTGCCGAAAGCGAGCTTTTCTCAAACGATTATATTATCAGCGAGATAGACGTAAACAAGCTGGCATTTGAACGCAGAAAAAACACATCATTCAGAAATGACAAATGCGATAGGGAAACTATATGGTTTGATATACCGCTCACTGATACAAAGATAACACGTTTTGTATCACGCACACCGTTTATCCCCTACTCTGCCGATGAGACCGACAAGAGATGCGAGCTTATTCTTTCGATGCAGGCACACGGACTCAAAAAGCGCCTTGCCCATACTTACGCAAAAACCGCCGTTATAGGAATTTCGGGAGGACTTGACAGCACGCTTGCACTTCTTGTATGCGCCAATGCCATGAAGCTGCTCGGCAGACCTATGACGGATATTGTAGCGGTGACAATGCCGTGCTTCGGCACAACAAAACGCACAAAATCAAACGCTGTGAAGATATGCGAGGCGATAGGCGTTACACTGCGTGAGATCGACATAACCGACAGCGTAAAACAGCATTTTCTGGACATCGGACACGATATAAACGATCTATCGGTAGTATTTGAAAACGGTCAGGCAAGAGAACGTACAAAGGTGCTTATGAACATCGCCAATCAGACAGGCGGACTTGTAATAGGCACGGGCGATCTGTCCGAGCTTGCTCTCGGCTGGGCGACCTACAACGGCGATCATATGTCTATGTACGGTGTGAACTGCTCAATACCCAAGACGCTTATCAAACATCTTGTCAGCTACTACAGCAAGACGACAGATAACAAGCTGCTCAAAGAATCGCTTGAGGATATACTTGATACGCCTGTAAGCCCCGAGCTTCTGCCTGCACATAACGGAGAAATATCGCAGAAAACCGAAGACCTTGTAGGTCCTTACGAGCTTCACGATTTCTTCCTGTACAATGGCATAAGATGGGGATTTACCCCCGAAAAAGTATTCAGGCTTGCGCTGTACGCTTTTGACGGTGCGTATGACCGTGAAACAATACTGAAATGGCTGAAAACCTTCTACCGCCGTTTCTTCTCACAGCAGTTCAAGCGTTCATGCCTGCCCGACGGTCCTAAGGTCGGATCGGTAACGCTGTCACCCAGAGGCGACTGGAGAATGCCGAGCGATGCCTGTGCAACGCTGTGGTTAAGTCAGATAGAAAATCTGAAATAAAGTCTTATCTGCGAATAAACGAAACCAACCTGTCAATAATTACCTCACAAAGCTAAACGCTACGGAGGTACTTATGACAGGTTTTTTTAAACGTAATATTCTTGACAAGGCTATGATACTGGGTGCGGTAATCTGTATTGTAATAACAGCCTTTACCGCATTTGCGGAGGATTGTGAGGAAAAGCCGCAGGAAGTGCTGAGGCTTCATATACTGGCAAACTCGGACAGTAAGGATGACCAGACGCTGAAATACGATCTGCGTGACTATATGCTTTCAACGTTTTCGGATGTATTCGGAAACTGTGACAGCTTCAGTCAATCGGTAGCCGTTGCAAACGAACGCAGAGCCGAAATCGAAGAAAAGGCTAACGAATTTGTACATTCCAAAGGCTACAGCTACAATGTAAAATGCGAGGTCGCAAAAACATATTTCACCACCAGAAAGTACGAGAATGTAACCTTACCTGCAGGAGAATACACAGCCGTCCGCCTGCTTATCGGAAATGCAGAGGGTAGGAACTGGTGGTGCGTAATGTTCCCGCCGCTGTGCCTGCCTGCCGCATCGGGTGAATTTTTTACCGAAGAACAAAGCAAGCGGGTTGAAGAAAGCCGTGATTATGAAATAAAGTTTGCAATATTCGAGGCGTTGCAGGGGCTTTTCGGCGGCGGTGATACCGGTAGCGAAAGCTCGGAAGAAACCGCCTGCGACAGCACGGATAATGATTTTGCTAAAATATCCGTTTTCGGCATTATGAACTGTGATGTTCTGTGATTATTAAGGCAGGCGGTTTTTCCGCCTGCTCAGACTGTCGATAAACCTATATAATTTTTGAAAATGGGTGTTTAACGTTGCTTGCTATGTTGGTTTTGCATCTCTGCAAAGTCAGCTGTTTGTGCCGTTGCATCGTGCAACGGCTCGGTTCAGCTGACATAAGCGTCCTTGCTTATAACTTTTGGCAAGCAAACAAAGCGTCCTTGCTTTGGGCGTAGCCCCAATGCGGGTTGTCAGTCGTTGGTGTCGCTGCGTCGTGCAGCGACTATGTGCGACTGACTTCAAGCGTCCTTGCTTGGTGAGGGCGGCAGCCCCACACTCAGCCCCGGCACGGACGCCGGGCGTGTATGCCCAAAGGCTTTGCACGATGCAGAGCCAACAAAGCATACACAGCCCTTCACGACGGGGAAGGGGTTTGGGGTTTCGGCAAGGATGCCGAGATAGAACACCCAAAGGCTTTGCAGGACGCAAAGCCCACAAAGCGTTCTTATAGGGATAGAGAATTTGCTCTATTTTTATAAATACAGACTTTTTCTACAAGCTGGGCAGGCGGTTTTCCGCCTGCTATTTTTTTAACCGCTATTGACATTTTCAGCATTCTGCGCTATACTAAATCTGTACTAATTCTGATAGTACAGTTAGTTTGTCGCTTGCTGACAATCTTAACGGAAATATATTATGAAAAGGAGAAGAATGATTGAAATATCAAAAGCTTTATTTCAGTATGCTGAAAACATTTCTCAAAAGTGATATCAAGCTGAATATACTTATTTTTCTTATCTCTGTTTCGGCTGTCTTTACATTTATTTCTTTGTTCTGTGCATTGAACAGCGGTAATGCGGCATATCACAATATGATGGATCGTTCAGGCTACAGCTTTGACGGTATTATGCCCGAAGATTCACCCGAATTTTTCAGAGAAAACCTGCCCGAAGTCTACACTGCCTATGCCGACAATGCGGTTGTCAGCTATCGCTCAACCGAAAACTACATCTGTACGGAATCAGCCAAAGTTGCTTTTAACAAAAGCATGAAAGATCTGTACCGCTTCATACAATCCGACTATAACATAACCGACGGAAGATTTTTCACAGAAGATGAGTTGAAGGGTGACAGCAAGGTTATTATTGCCGAAAACGACTGCGGTATAAATGTCGGTGACAGGCTTATCATTCCCGATGATAAAGGCGACATCGTACTTAATGTAATAGGTCTTTCCGATGATTTTATTGTTCCGTACACTTTTTTCTTATATCACAACAACAGCGGAATTTATGTAAAGGATGAAGATTTTGAAAATGAGATGAAGAATACCGCTCCGACAAAATACAACGGCGCACGCTTTTTCTTTACTTCCGATCTGTCTGACGATGAACTGCAGGCACTTGAGCAATTTCTCGGCAAGGTGGTTTATATTCAGCCGCCGAACAGAGAGAATAACGATTCTGTTATCATAATCTACGCTATCATCACGGGAGGAATCGTGGTAACAGGTATATTCACCGCTCTGCTCCTGCTGACGCTTATGCTTCACCTGACGGATAATTGCAGCGAACAGATAAACGTGCTGAAGGTCACAGGCTGCAAGTCAATGCCGATAACACTGCTTTTATCGGCAGTCACTCTTACATACACAGCGGTTTCATTCATCTGCGCTATTGCTTTGAGTCCGATTTTTACCGCACTTATGGAAACGCTCAGAATGGAATATGTACCTACCGCTTTTGACTATCTGCTGTCATTTGTAATATACAGCATTATAATCATAATATCGTTACTGCCCGGCTTTAAGCGCATATCCTCAGCCACATACGCAAACGGAGGTGCAATATGAAACTGTTATCTCTTGCATTATCCTTGCTTCGAGCAAAAAAACGCAGTTTTATCCTTATGATGATATGTATCATTTTTTCAACTCTGCTGTTCAATTTTGCAATCACTGCATCTTCGGATTATCTTGCCGAAAAAGCATACATAACAAGTAACCGCTATGATAAGAAGATACTGCACGGTACACTCTCGTCAAAAGCGCCTATAACCGATGAAAAGATAGTTTCAGAGTTTGAAAAGTACGGAATAAGTTGCCGTGTCGAGCGTTACCATGAAACCACATTGGAGCTTTACTCAGAAAAAAGCAGTATAACCGACAACGAGATAAATAATATGGACGATGACACTTTCTATCGGTTTTATAATGATATAAACGGAACTCTGCTCGGATATTCGACCGAATACAGCGAATATCTCGATATAGGACTTTCGGGAGAACGTCCGGACAAGTCAAAGGACTACGGCGGCAAGATCCCGGTAATCGCAAACTATACATCGAGATGTAATATCGGCGACACAATAAAATACAAATGTGGGAAAGGGATTACCGAGCTTCTTGTTGTCGGAAAATACACCGATAACTATCTCGACAGCGTAATACTGTATAATGCTGACACCGCAAGCATCGGTACGACTTTCTACACCGATGCGGATATTCTCTACAATTCCGGACTTGCCACCGCTCCCGAAAATCAAGAGGACTATTCCGGCGAAAGCGAGGATAAGCGTTACTATCAATATGTGATAATTCTGAAAGACGGCAACGCTTCACTCGGCGAAATTGCGGCTCGTATAATTGACGGACTGGACGCAAACAGTGATGATTCAAAAGGCAATCTGTACATGAATATACGCTATGATGTGGCAAATCTCGATTTGCTGTACCGTGACAATATGCTGCTGATACAGTTAATGCCTGTATTCATAATGATAGCCGTAGTCGGTACTCTCGGAGTGATTGCCAATATTCTGCTGAATGCCGAAAAACGCACAAAAGCAATGGCGGTATTCCGTCTGTGCGGCGGAAAGACCCGCTCTGTGATAATACTTGAGCTTGTCTGTGACACGGCTGTAACAGTTATTTCTGTGCTTGCCGCTACGCTTATCCTGCTCGCAATAAACCACATCTTTGCTATAGAAATTATCAATGCACAAAGCGGATTGTTCACTGCTGTATATCTGATTGCAATTTCCGTAATTGTCAGCATTGCAGGCTCTTTAACGCTGGTACGCAGTAATATGCTTGAAACAATAAGGAGATATGAGAACGTATGATGAAACTTGAAAATGTAGATAAATATTATAATATAAACACAAGCAGCGAGGTGCATGCACTGAAAAATATAAATCTTAGCATAGAAAAGGGCGAAATGGTCGCTATAATGGGTGTATCCGGCTCCGGTAAGTCAACGCTTATACATATCCTCGGTTGTCTTGACAAGCAAACAAGCGGTAAATATTTTCTCGGTGAATATGAGGTTTCCAAGTACAGCAACAATGAAATTGCGGTAATAAGGAACGAGGAAATCGGTTTCGTGCTTCAGAATTTCGGACTTCTCGCCGACAAGACAGTATACGAGAACATTTCATATCCTCTTATCTTCAATCCTGCCGCTGTCTCTTATACACATCTGACGCTGCCGACGAAGCTAGAAGTGTAGA
>ENA-OYZA01000976-OYZA01000976.1-human-gut-metagenome-genome-assembly--contig:-NODE-976-length-10330-cov-11.175182_pt1 | contig 10330 bp, 10 predicted proteins | sample MGYA00243257_ERZ653465 | MGnify/ENA primary metagenome ERZ653465 (study PRJEB26926, sample SAMN06164939) | human gut metagenome | biome: ENVO:00009003; feature: ENVO:2100002; material: ENVO:00002003...
GTCTGATGCAGGTGGTCACCAATTTTATAAACAACGCTTTGAAGTTCACCAGTGAAGGGCAGATCCTTTTGGAATATCATCCGGTGGAAGGTACCGGTCAGATAGAGTTTTCTGTGACGGACACCGGTATGGGTATTGCTCCGGATGCCGTGGCTACTGTGTTCGACCGCTTTGTAAAGCTTAATACCTTTGCGAAGGGCACGGGTTTAGGCTTGTCCATCTGTAAAAGTATCATTGAGCATCTTGGCGGGACTATCGGTGCTGAGTCGGAATTGGGAGTCGGCAGCCGTTTTTGGTTCAGACATCCGTGTGCCGAATGATTTTATTTGCCTATATTTGTGCGAACTTCAATATTTATGGATAAAAAACTCTGTACCGATGAAAAACAAGACATGGACGTGCCTGGTTGTTGTGTCAGCAGCATTGCTGATGGCGGGTTGCGGCAGCAGGACAAAGAAACAAACAAATGAAGATGTAAGTATGGATAGTGTCGGTGTAACATGCAGTGGCGTAAAGACCTTGCAACTGGAGGGAGTGCAGGCCACTTGGATTCAGGATAATGCTGGTGAGCATTTGATGCCGAGAACGATTTTCCCGGATGCAAGCGATGAATTGATGGAAAGTTTGTCGCTTCAAGGCGGTATTCCTTCTTCCATGAGCACCTTCCTGGTAGATACGAATGGTATCCGTATCCTTTTTGATACGGGAATGGGAGCTCCCGGCAGTCGTCTGTTGCCCGGATTACAATCTTTGGGTATCTCTCCGGCAGATATTGGATATCTGTATCTTACCCATTTCCATGGCGACCATATCGGTGGAATGATGAAGGGAGACAGTGTAGTCTTCCCGAATGCCGAAGTGTACGCATCAAAAGTGGAATATGATGCCTGGATGGCAATGCCTGCCGAAAGGAAGGCGCAGGTCGTAAAGACGATGGATGCCTATAAGGAACGGCTGCATCTGTTTGAGTTTGGCGATACCTTGCCGGGTAATGTGGTTGCCATGGAGGCAGTCGGTCATACTCCCGGTCATACGGTTTTCCAGAGTGGCAAGTTACTGGTGATTGGTGACCTCATCCATGGTGCGGCCCTTCAGTTGGAGCATCCGGAATACTGCGCTTCCTATGATATGGATAAGGAAGCTGCCGTGAAAGCACGCAAGTATTTCCTCCAATATGCCAAGGACAACCAATTGACGATGGCAGGTATGCATCTTCCTGCTCCGGCCTTCAAATAGAATGGGAGAGTGTCAAAAGTATATGAGTACTTTCATTATGCTATATTTAGGCGCGGATAGTTCTGAGCCCCTCGTTATTCCTTTTTACTTTTAGAAGCGGCAGTCTTGTTCGATGTATGTCATATATTCGTCGTAACTGATGTGCCTGCCTCCCATTGTTTTGAGGTGAGGGGTTTCGAACTGGCAATCTATCATGACGCCTCCATGTTCCCTGAAGAATTGGGCCAGATGGATGAGGGCCAGCTTCGAGGCGCTGGGAACAAGTGAGAACATGCTCTCTCCAAAGAAACAACGTCCCAGGGTCACTCCGTACAGCCCACCTACCAATTGCTCTTCTTCCCATACTTCCACGCTGGCGGCGAATCCTTGTTCGTGCAGGTGCGTATAGGCTTCCATCATCTTCGTTCCGAGCCAGGCTCCTTCTTGTTCCATCCGCAATTCTCCGCAGGTTTGTATGATGTCTTGGAAAGCTTCGTTGAAGGTGATTTCGTACTTTCCTTTGTTGATGAGCGTACGCATGGAGTGGGAGATATGGATTTCGTCCGGAAAGATGACGAAACGGTCCATCGGGCACCACCATTGTATCAGTTCTTCCCGAAATGCGTACCAGGGGAAGATGCCGTTGGAGTACGCCAGGATGAGGCGGTCAATGGATAGGTCACCGCCCACAGCGAGCAACCCGTCGGGGTCGCCGTAGTGAGGGTCGGGGAAAGCAAGTTTATCCGTCAGTTGAAAGACCATATCGTTATTCGGTTGCGGGTTGTAGTTTCAATGCTCCGTTTTCCACTTGCACGCGGACTTTTCCTCCTGCCTTCAATGTACCGAACAGAATTTCGCGCATCAGCAAGGGTTTCAAGTGGGCGGCTATCACGCGGTCCATCTCCCGGGCGCCGTATTCGGGAATAAAACCCCGTTGGAGCAGCCATTCGTGTGCTTCCTGGCTCAATACCATTTCCACCTGGCGGGAAGACAGCTTGCTGCCTAGTTCTCCGAGTTTCTTGTCGAGGATAAGTGATGCCATCGGGCGGTCCATGTCATGAAAGACCACCGTGGCAGAGAGGCGGTTGATGAATTCGGGCTTAAAGGTTTTCTTGACTTGTTTCAGCATGGCTTCTCCGGCGGTGACCTGACTGTTGAAGCCGATGGACGCTTGGCGGGCATATTGTGCTCCGGCATTGGAGGTCATGATGAGGACCACGTGTCGGCAGTCGGCTTTCCGTCCTTTGTTGTCGGTCAGTACGGCATAGTCCATTACTTGCAGCAGGATGTTGAATACGTCGGGATGCGCTTTTTCTATTTCATCGAGCAATAGTACGCAGTTTGGAGTCTTGCGTATGGCGTCGGTCAGCAGGCCGCCGTCCTCGTAACCCACGTAGCCGGCAGGCGAGCCAATCAGTTTGGCTACGGTATGCTTTTCGGTATATTCGCTCATGTCAAAACGTTGCAGGGCGATGCCCAGCTCGGCGGCGAGCACTTTGGCAACTTCGGTCTTTCCTACTCCGGTGGGGCCTACAAAGAGCAGGCTTGCCAGCGGTTTGTTTTCGTCCAGCAGTCCGGCTTTGGACATTTGCACAGCTTCCACCACCTGACGGACGGCTTCTTCCTGCCCGTAGATGCGGGAGCTGATGCGTTCGTGCAGGCTTTCCAAGGCGGTGGTGTCGTCCTCTTTCATGGCGAGGGCATTGACTTTGCAGGTACGTGCCAGTATGTCGGTTATCAGTGCCTTGTCCACGGTCTGTTCTCCGGAGTCTGTGGGATGTATTTCCCGGTAAGCTCCTGCTTCGTCCACCAGGTCGATGGCTTTGTCGGGCAGGAAACGGTCGCTGATGTAGCGGGCGCTTGCCTTTACGGCATAGGGGATGACGTCGGGCTCGTAGGTGACGCCGTGGTAGGTTTCGTATTTCTCTTTCAGGCCTTCTACGATATGTATGGCTTCTTCAATGTTCGGTTCCAGTATGTCTATCTGCTGGAAGCGGCGTACCAGTCCCTTGCTGCGTGCGAAGTAGCGGTTGTACTCGTCGTAGGTGGTAGAGCCGATGAAACGTATTGCCCCGGTTTCCAGATAGGGTTTCAGCATGTTGGAGGCATCCATGGAGCCTTCACCCGTGCGTCCGGCGCCTATCAGGTTGTGTATCTCGTCGATGTAGACGATGGCATTTCCCTCACGACCGATGCCTTCCATGATACTTTTCAGCCGCTTCTCGAAATCGCCGCGATATTGTGTGCCTGCCAGTAGACTGCCCAAGTCCAGCTCATAAATGCGGAAGCCGGCAAGCCGTTCGGGGACGTTGCCCGCTTCGATACGGGCGGCAAGCCCATAGGCAAGGGCTGTTTTGCCTACACCGGGTTCGCCCACATGCAACGGGTTGTTCTTTTCTTTGCGGCAGAGCACTTGTATGGTTCGCTCCAACTCCATCTCCCTGCCGATAAGCGGGTTGTGGCCTGCCAGATGGTCGTTGAGGCAGGTCACGTAGTTACGCCACGGTTCTGTTTTCTCTTGTTCATCGGGAGATGGCGTACCGCCTGCTTCTTCTGCCAGCTCCGCTTCTTCGTAGTGGGTGATGAGCAGGCTGAGGAATTCGGGCAGGTCGCCGCCGACTGCTTCCTTCAGGAAATGGCATGCCCAGGAATCTTCCAGTTGCAGCAAGCCTTGTATCAGATGAGGAACATCCAGCTCTTCGGCGCTGGAATACTCTGTCACCGTATAGGCATGTTGCAGGAGTGAGCTGAGCTGGACGGAAAGTCCCAACTCGTATTCCACATTGTCGGGGACAGTGTCCACTTCTTCCGTCAGATAGTTTTCCAGCGAGATGCTGAGCTCCACATAATTGTAGAAGGTATCTTGCAGGGTGTGGATAAAGGGTTCCTGCTCTATAATGGCGCTCAGCAGATGTTCGGGCATGATGAACTCGTGCCGGTAAGACTCGGCCTTTCTTTGTGCGGAAGCGAATGCTTGGTTTACGAATATCGTATTTTTTATATCCATATTGTTTCTTTCTTCTTATTCTTCTTCCTCCGGGGTGACGGTGAGCCGGAGGGGGAAACCTTCATTGCGTGCCATGCGGGTGGCTTTCTGTACTTTGGAGTGGGCGATGTCGTATGAGTAGATGCCCACTACCGCGGAGTTGCTCTTGTGCACCTGCAGCATCAGTGTTTCCGCTTCTACCGATGATTTGTAAAAGACGGTGGTGAGTACTTTTACCACAAACTCCATGGTGGTGAAGTCATCATTGTAGATGGTGACTTTAAAGCGTCGGGGTTCCCGTAATTCTATGCGTTCTTTTTCTTTGAAAGAAGATTGCTGTTGTTCCATTTCTTTTTAAAAACTACTGTTAAGACATTGTTCTACCGTTGTGTGGGCAACGAAAACTCCTGCCAGTCATATTCGTCTCCGTACTCGTCGGCTATGGCTATGCGTATGGTGACGTTACCCGTCTTTATCCGTTCTCCGGCACTGATGTTGGCGGTGTATTTCACACCGTTGCGCGGAGTTATTTGCTCTATCATGACCGACGGCGATATGTAAATACGCTTCATGCCCGTGGTTTCCACCACCACCGGCACTACGTTGTAGGCTGTTTTGTTTCCTTCGTTCATGATTTCAAAAATCACTTTACAGTTTTCGCCCGAATTGATGACGTGGTTGCGGCTGTCGTCAATGAAACGTATATTCCGTATCCTCAAGTGGTCGATGGCCGATGCTTGCGGCTGTCTTCCGGATTGCGGGGGATAGGGCTGTGTCCTTTCTATCCGGTAGCTGTACTCCTCCTGCTTTTGGGGGGCTGTGGCTGCATTGGCAATGGCAGCTCCCGCAATGGTCCCGATGATGGTGCCTATGGCGGAACCCCGGTATCCTCCTCACCAGCCTCCGTTACTGTCACCTATCAGCCCGCCGATGGCACCGCCTACATTGCTTCCGATGGCAGCTCCTGCAAGCACTGCGTTAGGGTCGCCTGCAGCCATCTGGCTTGTGCCGCATCCGCTGAGGATGATGGTTGCTGCCAGGATTCCTATAAAAGACTTTTTCATGTTCATAAGCCTATCATTATTATGTTGGACAGATTGTTTTATAAAAGGGCTATTCCCGATAAATCATCTTTTTGGTCATGCCTCCGTCAATGGTGATGTTTTCGCCATTGATGAAGTCGTTCTCGTCTTGACATAGGAATAGGCACATACGGGCAATATCTTCCGGTTTGCCAACCCGTCCGGAGGGATGTTGTGAATGGTCTTCTGCCCGTAATTGTTCATAATCGTGTGTCTGAATCCAGCCCGGAGAGATGGAGTTGACCGTGATGTGCCACTCTGCAAGCGATAAAGCCAACGCATGCGTCAATGAATAGATACCTCCTTTGGAAGCTGCATATCCTTCACTGCCCGGTTCACTCATCAGATAGCGGGTAGAACAGAGATTAATGATTCTTCCGTAGGTATTCGTGCTGTTTTGACTTTTGCGGTGTACTGCCAACGCATGTGAAGTAATGAACACCGGACGTAAATTCACAGACAATATTTTATCGAACGTCTCCACACTCGTTTCTGTGATGGGAGAGAATTCACTGATGCCGGCATTGTTTATAATGATGTCAATATCCCCCCATTCCTTGAAAATATTTTGCAGGCAAAGTTCCAATGCTTCTTTGCTGTTTAGGTCGACGGGATAGAATTGTGCTCCGGTGGCTTGGGCGGTTTGTTGTCCTTCCAGTTCATTCTTGTCACAAAAGGCTACTTGGTAATTAAGCTTGCAGAAGGCTTCTACAATGGCTTTGCCAATACCCCCGGCACCTCCGGTCACGAAAACTTTCTTTCCGCCTTTTTTGAGGGGAAGTGTCGGCTTATGTAGCGTTTGTGCCTTACCGGATTTTTTCGCTTTCTCCCAAGCTGCTTTGCGTGCCCGGTATTGCTCGTACTGATTTTCAAGATAATTATCGGCCATATATGTTTCCGGTTTTATTGTTTAACTGTCTTTTCTCCGAATAAGTTCACTATATTGATACAAGCCTTCATCTCTCTTCCTCCTTTTTTCCTTGAATTCTCTTTACTTGTTCCTCTATTTCCTCAATCGAAGGCAGTTGACTTTTAATATCTTCGGGAATCAGCTTAGACAGCTCATACTCTGATATGCCGATAGGCTGATTTGTTGATTCCAGTGCATATTGCGCCATTACTTGGTTTTTTGTCTTGCAGATAAGCAAGCCGATGGTGGGGTTATCGCCAGGTTTACATTTTAGATGGTTTACGGCACTGATATAAGTACCGAGTTGACCTATAAATTCAGGTTTGAACTTCTGCACTTTTAGCTCGATTACGCAATAACAACGCAGTTCCAAGTGGTAAAAAAGCAAGTCGGGATAGATTGTTTCATCGCCTACTTCCAAAGGCATTTGACGTCCTACGAATGCAAATCCTTTACCCAATTCAAGCAGAAAACGAGTGATATTCTGTGTCAAAACCTTTTCTAACTCTAATTCTTGAAAATCTTTGGTAATGGTCAGGAAATCGAAGTTATAGGGGTCTTTGAGTGTCTGTAGAGCTAGGTCACTTTGCGGTTTTGGTAGCAGACGACTGAAATTGTTTACCGCTTTGCCTTGCCGCTCATAGAGATTGGTATCAAGAAAGTTGAGCAAAACGGCACGACTCCAGCCGTTTTCTACAGTTTCATTCAGATAGAATAGAGCCTTATCCACTTCCTTGCATTGGGAGATGATATAGAGATGATGCCCCCAAGGGATGGAGAAAAATTTCTCTTCACCTAATTTGGAAACAACTTGTTGCCAAATTGTATATGGCTCATTATAAAATAGATACCACTGCTTTATACTGCGTATGTTTCTATATGAGAACCCTTTCATATCAGGAAATTCTGCCATCAGCTCATGACTCAACTCTTCGAGAAATCCGCTTCCCCAAGTCATTTCTTTCTGCCGTTCTATAATTTCTGCCCCCAGTTGCCAGTAAAGGTGAAGCAGTTCGCTGTTCACGCGTACAGCCGCTTTAATCTGTGCACTACGAATGTCTTGTTTTAGGTGGTTTACCCAATCCTTGAACGGTTGATTTATAGATAGTGCTGTTTTCATATTTTTATTTTCTTCATCGTCATATTCGATGTTTCTATTTCACAAAGTTAAGAAAAAGAATTTATTTCAACTGTAATCCTTTCCGTCTTTTCTACCTCTCCACTTTTACCACACAATATATCATCTCCCCCTCTCTTTCCTTTACCTCATCCCGTGTTGCTGCAATATCCTCCCGAACACGTTCACCCGTTTTGCAGAGAATAGGTATCGCACTATGTTACTGTATTTCCTCCTATATTTTCGCAGGCGATAATTATTCCCCTTGTAGGGCTTCAAAAGGGAATCCGTCTGTTTCCCTAAGGAGAACGGTTTGTTTCAATATGGAGAACAGTTTGTTTCATTAGTAGGAAACAGTTTGTTCCGTTAAAGAAAACAGTTTGTTTTATTGAGTGTGAACAGTTTGTTTCATAGTATGTGAACACTTTGTTTCTTACTGTTGTAACAAAGTGTTCACCGTTGTGAACTAAAGTGTTATCTATATTTTCAGTGATAAAATGACATGAAAAGGGGGCTGAAGATTACCTTTCTACCATTTGTATTCCTCGCTGTAAGAGTCGAAAGCCGGTTCTCCCGGAATGTTGTATTGGTGGAAAGTTCTGCGGATATAGTTCTGGTCTTCGGGGGAAAGGTAAGATTCTTCCCGGTAGAAGCGGTAGTATTTTCCGCGGCCGAAATGGGCTATCAACTGGCTTTTCAGGGGTTGGAGATTCTTGTAGGGAACTTCATCGAGCAAGTGGCTGATTCCCCACGCAACATGTATCTTTTGTGTCGATTGGAAATAGGCGCATTGACTGCTATCCTCTGGAATGCACAGTGGATTGATGATGCGGATGGACGGGTACTCGGGGGTATCGCGAAGGGCAGCTAAGCGATGCAGGCAGTTGTCGGCTTTCGGGCATTGGTTGTTGAAACAGCGTGAGTAGTTGGCAGGTGCTAAAGGTTTCTCGGAAGAATGTTTCATGTTTATATATACTTTGATGAAGCGACAAAGATAACACTAACTTTTTGATATAGCCTTCTGTTCTCTTGTTTGAAATGCCTCTTCATTGAAAAAACAGTAGCCGGAACCACTGAATCCAGTAATTCCGGCTATACCGTTCTTTCTTATAAGCAAGGATGGACTATTTCACCTGGATGATGTCATAATTCAAGTCACTCACCGCCTCTTGCAGGCTGTCGTTGACAAGGCGCAAGGTAGTGTCGTTCACTACTACGAAGTACACCGGAGTGTCGCCGTCGTCTGGAGTCAGTTTAATGACTGTTTTCTTCTTGTTATTGACGTCTTTCTGGATAACTTCTTTCTTTCCTTTGGAAGTAAAGCTTTTGTTCTTTCCGGGGCCTTCGGCATCCAAATAAGTTGTTACCAACGTATAACCGCTTTCTCCATCAGGACCTACGCTGTCCACGCTCAATACATACTGGATGCCCGGACCGTCGGCAGCAGGAAGAATTCCCTCGTATACGGCTACGGCAGACGAGTCATTGCCGGCAACAGCCATTACCCCTTCGTCCACGGCAACAGCATCATTGTTCTGGGTTCCTTTTGATTGGCAGGATACCAATGCAGCGGCAAAGGCTGCAATCATCATTACTTTTTTCATTGCTTTAATGGTTTAAATTAATTATAAAGACGCAATAGCGTTCGTTATTCATCTTCTTCTTTCTTGATGACAAGCAGTTTGTCCACTCGTCCGCGGTCCATATCCACTACTTCGAAGTCCAGGTTTTTGTAGCTGAACAAGTCTCCGGCTTTCGGCACCCGTCCTATCAAGAACATGGCAAGACCGCTCAAGGTGGTGAAGTCTTCTTCTTTCAGGTCATCATAGTTCATAATGCCCATCGCCTCCATAAAGTCATCCAGATTCATGGAAGCTTCCACCAGCATGGAACCGTCTTGACGAACAACGATTTCCTCTTCTTCCGTTTCATTCTCTTCGAGGATGTCTCCGAAGATACTTTCCGTCAAATCGTGCAGGGTGATGATACCTTCTGTATTTCCATACTCGTCTACAACAACTCCGAACTTGTTTTTGTTCTTCTTAAACAGCTCTAAAACTTTCTTTGCATACAAACTTTCCGGAATAAACAAAGCAGGGCGTGCAATACTACGTAAGTTGAAGGGTTGTTCGCCGCCCATCATCAAGATGATGTCCTTTACGGAAACCACACCGATAATCTCGTCCTTTCCCCGCTCCACCAGGAGATATTTGCTGAAGTGTTCTTCGTGGATGATACGCAGCACCTCTTCCGGTGTGTCTGTGGGATGGAGCACAACGATGTCGCGGCGATAGGTCATCAGGTCATTCGCTCTTTTGTCCGAGAAGCGGAACACGTCACGCAGCATTTCCGTTTCGTCTTTGTCGATGACGCCTTGTTCCGAGCTTTGGTGCAGAATCATCTTCAGTTCGTCTTGTGTCATTTGGCGTTCCTCGCCACTGTTCAGTCCGATGAGTTTGTTCATCAGTTTGGTGGAAGCGCTCAACAGGCATACAAACGGATAGGAAATCTTGGTCAGCACAATCATGAAGGGGCTGAGCATGGTGGCCCATCGTTCCGGGTTGTTCAAGGCGATGGACTTGGGCACCAGTTCGCCTATGATGAGCGACAGATAGGTGATGATGGCTACTACGGTAATCATGGCGAGAGTCTTGGCATAGGCGGCTACTCCCGGAATGAGGGCGAACAGCGGTTCTACGTCATCAGCGATGGTGGCACCACCATAGGCACCGGATACGATACCGATAAGAGTAATACCGATTTGGATGGTGGAGAGGAATTTTTCGGGTTCTTCCAGTTGTTTCAATACTCCTTTGGCTCTTTTGTTCCCTTTTCCGACAAGAGTTTCAAGGCGTGCTTTACTTGAGGAGACTAAAGCGATTTCATACATGGCAAAAATGCCGTTCAGAATAAGTAAAAGTAGAATGATAATAAACTCCATAGTGGATTTTGAATAGTTTAGTTTGCAAAGTTACTACAAAAAAGTGAAATGCGGAAAGATATAGTGATAGAATTGAGTT
>ENA-OYZA01001002-OYZA01001002.1-human-gut-metagenome-genome-assembly--contig:-NODE-1002-length-10203-cov-5.093417_pt1 | contig 10203 bp, 8 predicted proteins | sample MGYA00243257_ERZ653465 | MGnify/ENA primary metagenome ERZ653465 (study PRJEB26926, sample SAMN06164939) | human gut metagenome | biome: ENVO:00009003; feature: ENVO:2100002; material: ENVO:00002003...
CTACACTTCTAGCTTCGTCGGCAGCGTCAGATGTGTATAAGAGACAGCTACTAAGTTGGAAAATGCAGCAGATAGCGCAAGCTATGCTCTGGGTGTTTCTAATGGCGCCCGTTTTGGAGAAGCCCTGAAATCGGGTATGTACGAACAGCTTAAAAACATCGATCCCAATGATTTTATGAAAGGTTTGGCCGCTGCCTTGAAAACCGATTCTACACAACGTTCTTATGAAATGGGATTGAGTCAGGGTCTTTATATTAAGGAGATGTTGAATAATATCAAACAAGGAACCGGCGTAGAGATCGATATCCCGACATTCGTTCAGGCTTATAAACAAGCTATGGACGGCGATACGACTTTGTTGATTTCGGCAATGCAATCCAATTCGGTTCTCGATGCTATTTTCAGAGCAGCTGCCGAAGCTAAGGAAAAAGAAGAACTCGCTCGTTTGGCCGAGACTCCCGAAGCCAAAGAAAATTTGGCGAAAGGCGAGGCTTTCCTTGCTGAAAAAGCCAAAGAAGAAGGTGTGGTAAAAACTGAATCGGGACTTCTTTATAAGGTCGTTAAAGAAGGAAAAGGCGATAAAGTACAATCCAATCAACGTGCGAAAGTATCTTACAAAGGAACTTTGATCGACGGAACCCAATTCGATGCCAATGCAAGCGCTACTTTCTCTCCTACGCAAGTCGTTAAAGGCTTTGGAGAAGGTTTGCAGTTGATGCAAAAAGGCGGTAAATATATCTTGTATATTCCTGCCGAACTGGGTTACGGAGTTCGTGGCGGAGGTGATAAAATCCCGACCAATTCGACTCTCATATTTGAAGTAGAGGTTTTGGATATTGTCAAATAGATAGATTTTCTATAAATATTTTGAAGTGCCGCTCTTGTTTGAGTGGCACTTTTTTGTGAAAAAATGTCAGATAAAATGCTAATAATAGATTAAGAATAAACTTTTGTTTGTCTTTTTGTCAAAAAATAGATAAAATATAGCTGTTTATTAAAAAAGAAATGATATTTTTGTCGCAAAATGATTTATATATTAAAATTTTATGGAAAAGATTGATAACCTTGATCGTCAGATTCTCGAAATTATAATGCGCAATGCCCGCATTCCGTCGAAAGATGTGGCTGCCGAATGCGGTGTTTCCCGCGCTGCTATCCATCAACGTATTCAGCGTATGATCGACATGCATGTTATTACCGGATCGGGATACCATGTAAATCCTAAATCTTTGGGTTTCAGGACGTGTACTTATATCGGGGTGAAATTGGAGAAAGGTTCGATGTATCGCGATGTCGTTCCCGAGCTCGAAAAGATTCCCGAGGTAGTAGAATGCCATTTTACGACGGGTCCTTACACAATGCTTTGTAAATTATACGCTCGCGATAATGAGCATTTGATGGAGTTGCTTAATGACAAAATACAGAATATTCACGGGGTGGTTTCGACGGAAACTCTTATTTCGTTGGAACAAAGCATGAACCGCGAAATTCCTGTCATGAAGAAGTGATTATTTTTCGTAGAGTAAAATAGGGAGAGTCTGTCTTTCGGACAGACTCTTCTCGTTTTAAATCATCGGGTAATAACCGAATTTTTATTTTGTAGTTTTTTATCGGTTCTCCAAAGTAATAACAGAGTGATGGCGGTAGCGATTGTATCGGAAACCGGCATGGCTATCCATATACCGTTCAAGGCATATATTCGGGGAAAAATAAGTAGTAACGGAATCAGGAATATGACTTGTCGGGTCAAGCTGAGGAAAATGGACTTAGAAGCCATACCTAAGGATTGGAACAGGTTGGTGGTGACGATTTGGAATCCGACAATCGGGAATACACCCATAACGATGCGCATCCCGTGTATGGCTACATCGATAAGGTTCGTATCGGTAGTGAAGGCCCGTATAATGTAATACGGGAAAAAGGTTGAACCTATCCACCCGATCGTGCAACAAATGGTCGCTACGATGCCGGTTAAAACGAATGCTTTTTTCATTCTGGCGTAATTGCCTGCACCGTAATTGTACCCTACGATGGGTTGCATGCCTTGACACAACCCGATAATGAGCATAACGACCAATGTGGCGTAACTGTTGAAAATACCGAATGCACCTATCGCCTCGTCTCCCCCATACCGATAGAGCGATGTGTTGATGATTGCATTGATAACGCTGCTGGCTACATTGACCAAAAACGGAGCTAACCCGATGGAAACGATGTTGAACAGGATTCCCCATTCGAGTTTGAAGTATCGACGATGGAATCGCAACTGGCTTTTAGGGTTGAAGAAATGTATCATGACAAATGCTGCCGAAATGGCCATAGCTATATCTGTCGCTATGGCTGCGCCCTTTATTCCCCAATCTAACCAGAAAATGAAAATCGGTGCGAGGATAAGATTGGAGAAAGCACCTATGAGCATGGTGTACATGGCTTTCCCCGGATACCCCGAAGCTCGCATCATATTGTTGAAACTATAACAAAGATTGGTGCAGAGCATACCCGGCATGATGTAGATGAGAAACTCTCTGGCATATGGAATGGTGCGGTCGCTGCCGCCGAAACTGCGCAGTATATCGTCCATGTAAACCGAGAAGAAGGTGAGGTAACAAACGGCAAACGAGAGCGAAAGTACAAGACTGTTTGCCAAAATTTTTTCGGCTTTGACTTTGTCGTTCTGACCCAAAACGATTGAAATGCGAGCCGATGCACCCAATCCTACCAACATACCGATAGCCCCTGCCAACGACATGATAGGAAAGGTCAGAGCTAAGCCCGAAATGGCATCGGCTCCTACGCCCTGACCGATAAAAATGCGGTCGATGACATTATACAGAGACATAACCATTGTACCGACAATCGCCGGAACAGAGTACTTCCAAAGGAGTTTCCCGACCGGAAGTGAAGTCAGTTCTCTGTAAATATCGTTTTGGTTTTCCATGTTCGAAGTAGTCGGCACTTAGGAAGGATCGATCCAATCGCCGTGGGCTTTGATGAGAGCTATCAGTTTTTCGATAGCCATCTCTTCGGGTATGTTCTTTTCGATACACTCTTTACCTTTGTACAAACTCACTTTGTCGCGCCCGGCTCCTACGTATCCGTAGTCGGCATCGGCCATCTCTCCCGGCCCATTTACAATGCATCCCATGATACCGATTTTTAGTCCGGTAAGGTGTGAGGTCGCCGCTTTGACACGGGCGATTGTAGTTTGTAAATCGAACATGGTTCTACCGCAACTCGGACATGAAATATATTCTGTTTTACTGAATCGCTTGCGTGCGGCCTGTAAAATCGTGAACATATAGTCTGTGAGTCGCTGAGACGAGATATTTCCATTATTGCGAAGGAATATGCCATCGATGAGATTATCGAGCAGAAACGGCCCGAAATCGGCCCCTGCTTTCACTTGCAGGTCTTCGCTCTCTTTTTCTTCATATTCGGCCATGAACACGACCGGAAGTTTGCAGTTTGCCGCAGTAAGCCGTGCCAATGCCGCCCGCAGGTCTCCTACCGGGTTGGTATGCCGAGAGGAGAGAATAAGAACTATTCCCGGTTCTTGCGATAGCTCGCCGATAATTTCTTGCGACAGGTCGGCTGCATCGGCTTGTAGGAAGCGGACAGTCGCCGGAGTCGATTTCAATGCAGATAATTCGTGCATTTGAAATAACGGATAGGTGTCGTTTTCCCCGTGGTAGTGTACAAAATCTACGATAGATCGAATATCGCCGCCGACTGTTCGGTCGTGTGTGTAGTAGAAATCGGCGCGTGTCCCTGTTTGAGGCACTCCTTCGGCGATAACTACGGGCTGTTGGTTGCCGCCGATACAATTACAACTCTCTCTCTCTCGGGCTGCCATTTGTTCCAGCGATATGTCGGGGGCTGTTATCGGTTTGTGGCCGGTTCTTGCCGTAATATAATTCACCAGCTTGCAAGCTACCGGGATTTCGGCTTCGGGAGCCTCGCTTAACGACACTCTTATGGTATCGCCTATCCCGTCGGCCAGCAGTGTTCCTATACCTACCGCCGATTTTATTCTTCCGTCCTCACCGTCTCCGGCTTCGGTGACTCCCAAATGAAGCGGATAATTCATACCTTCCGATTCCATCGTTTCGATAAGCAGCCGAACGGTTCGTACCATGACTACCGTATTTGATGCCTTGATGGAGATTACCACGTTGTCGAAATTTTCCGAGCGGCAGATTCTCAAAAACTCCATACACGACTCCACCATACCTTCGGGGGTATCTCCATAACGGCTCATGATACGGTCCGACAGAGAACCGTGATTCACTCCTAAACGTATTGCCGTGTGTTGTTCTTTGCAAATATTCAGAAATGGAATGAACCTCTCTTTGAGCTTTTGCAGTTCGGCGGTATATTCTTCGTCTGTATAGGAAAGTTGTTTGAAAGTGCGGGCACTATCGACGAAATTCCCCGGATTTATACGCACTTTATCCACGGTGTAGGCGGCGGCATCGGCAGCTTTCGGGTTGAAGTGGATATCGGCGACCAAAGGTGTCGTATAGCCTCTGGCAATTAACTCTCTTTTGATTTCGCCTAAATTTTCCGCTTCCCTCACTCCTTGTGCCGTGAGCCTCACATAGTCGGCTCCCGCTTGAATGATGCGTATACATTGGTCCACGCTGGCCGTGGTATCCAGCGTGGAGGTATTGGTCATCGATTGTATGCGTACGGGGTATTCACTTCCGAGAGGTGTGTCTCCTATCTGTACGATACTGCTTTTTCTGCGGCGGTAATTATAGTAGTCCATGACAAAGGAAACTATGGAATCAATTGGTCTTGAATTTATATTTTATCGATGCGAGTTCTTGGTTGGCATCAACGATTTTTTTCGTAAGTCCGGTTTTGTATTTTTCTACTTTCGAAGCGACGGTTTCGTCGCCGAGCGCCAAAATCTGAGTGGCGAGAATAGCTGCGTTGAGGGCTGCGTTGACTCCTACCGTCGCTACGGGAATTCCGGGAGGCATTTGCACGATAGCGAGTAAGGCATCGAGTCCTTCCATACCCGATTTGATGGGAACTCCTATCACGGGCAGTGTAGTCATCGAAGCGATAACACCGGGCAGGTGTGCGGCCATACCTGCGGCGGCGATGATAACTTTTATTCCTCTGGAACGAGCATTTTTGGCGAATTCCTCAACTTCCGCAGGGGTACGATGTGCCGATAAGGCCAACATTTCGAATGGGATTTCGCACTCGTCGAGCAGCTTGGCGGCTTTTTCCATGATAGGAAGGTCGGACGTACTGCCCATAATTATACTTACGATTGGTTTCATAATAAATATAAATTGTCTGTGATTGGTTTTATATGAATAGGAAAAATAAAAATCCGCAGCACATGGCTCCTAATGCAAATCCCGCACCTACTTGGCCAATCGTGTGTCGATTCAGTAAAATACGAGAAGAGCCGATGAGTCCTGCAAGTAAAATGATGGTTATTTGCAAGGGGAATATATAGGGCGTAAGCATTAATCTATAAATGCTCATTAGGAATACCAATACAGCCATCGCTCCGGCCGCTACCATGTGTGCGCTTATTTTCCAATATCGGTTGATAAATAAAGAAATGATAAGCGAGACGATCGCACCCGCTATGAAAGAGAGTATCCAATTCGGTATCCCGAAACGGTATAAGTAGAGATAACATGCGATATAACAAACAAAGTTGATGATATACGGAACGGTACGCTCGGTGCGGTCGTGAAGTCTGAAATCGCTGATATGACCTGTTTTGTAGAGGATAAATATGCCTAAGGACGGAAGTATGCAAGTGGTGAGCAATACGCCTATGACGATGATTCCTAACAGTCTGTCGCCGAAGACTCTCATATAGGACGTATAAAGTGCGATGGCGATTCCGTAAGTCGGCATCAATAACGGGTGGAATATAGTCGATAGAATCGTGGCTAATAGTTTCATGTGTCGTTCGGTTTGATTCATTCAAATTTCTTTTCGCAATCGGGCTACCGGTATCGATAGCTGTTCCCTGTATTTGGCGATTGTACGCCGGGCTATCGGATAGCCTTTTTGTTGCAGCAGCTCGCACAGCTTATCGTCCGAGAGGGGTTTATGTTTGTCTTCGTGGTCTACCAGTTCTTCCAACAATCTTTTGATTTCCCGGGTAGAAACCTCTTCTCCGGCATCGTTTTGCATAGATTCGGAAAAGAAATATTTTAACGGATAAATGCCGAAATTTGTTTGCACGTATTTGCTGTTGCTGGCTCGGGAGATGGTAGAAATGTCATATCCCGCACGTTCGGCGACATCTTTCAGAATCATGGGTTTCAAGTTGCGTTCGTCGCCGGTGAGGAAAAAATCTTTTTGTAAATCTACGATGACTTTAATTGTGCTCAGCAGTGTTTCCTGTCGTTGTTTTACGGCATTGACAAACCATTGCGCCGCATCGAGTTTTTGTTTGACGAATAACAAGGCATCCCGTTTTTCCCGAGTCTGGTTTTGTTTGTTCGAGGAATAATCGTCGAACATATCCTGATAATCCCGGCTTACGTGTAGTTCGGGTATATTCCCGTTATTTAGCCCGATGGTTAACTCCCCATCTTGCGCTTCGACAAAAAAGTCGGGAATAATGTGATGTTCCGAGCTGCCCGAATAGCTGTTGTTCCATGCGCTTCCGGGCTTGGGATTAAGTAGCGTGATTTCTCGTATGGCTTGTTTCAGTTCTTCTTCGCAAACATTACATTGGCGCATGATTTTGTCGTAATGCTTTTTAGAGAATTCTTCGAACATTTTGTCGATAATCTTGTAAGCCAATAAGTTGGCAGGAGTCCCTTCATGGCGTTCTAATTGGAGTAACAGGCATTCCCGTAAATTCGAAGCTCCGACACCAGCCGGTTCGAACTCTTGAATCATTTGTAAAATATCTTCTACTTGGCTCACCGGGACGTCTAAACCTACCTGAAAAATGAGGTCGTCCGAAATAGCTTGTATCGGTCTCTGTAAATAACCGTTGTCATCTATGTTCCCAATAATGTATTGAGCAATTTGATAGGAGGTTTCGTCGAGAGAAAGCTCTCCCAGCTGGCTTTCGAGGTAATCGTGAAATGAAGAGGCCGATACGAATGGAATGTCTTCTTTTTTGTCATCTTTCGAGTAGTTGTCGGCTTCGAGTCGGTAGTCCGGTATATCTTCTTCGTTGCGATAATCACCCAATGTAAGTTCCTCTGCCGATTCTCCCGGATTTCCGTCTTCATCGGCGTTGGCATCGAATTCGTTTATACTGTCCGGGATTTCTTCCCGTCCTTCTTCTAAGGCGGGATTATCGACCAGTTCTTGTTGTACGCGTTCTTCAAATTCGATTTCGGTAAGTTCGAGGAGTCGAATCAACTGTATCTGCTGGGGCGATAGTTTCTGTTGCAATTTTTGTTGCAACTGCTGTTTCAGTGCTGCCATAAGCTGTGAGTGATTTGCAAACGAAGATAGCTATTTTTACTCTAAATAAGTAAAAAAATGAGAATTTTTAGAAGCTGTTTTTATTTTTTCAGCCTGTATACGATAGCTGTTTTTCAAGGGGATTTTACAAATAAAAAAAAGAAATAGGAACGAATTGGAGCTACATTCTTTCGGAATGGTTGCTGCCTGGGTTTTTGAAACTACATGGTGAGACCTCTTTGCTGCTTTCGGTTCAGTAAAACCTCGTGGGATAGACATGAATTTTAGCGATGAAATTTTTGTAGATAACCACATTCCGGACTTTTTAGTAAAAGGTTGATTCTTGCTTAATTAAAACCTCCTCCCCTGTGTTTGGTTGTCAAACAAAATATAGGGGAGGTGGCACGAAGTGACGGAGGGGTTGAAAACAACATCACATTAGGCTGTTTGTATCAGATATTTAATCCCCTCGCCCTATGAGCACTCCCTATCTCATCTGCGATGAGCAGAGGGTGAAGAACTAAGATGTCCCTGCGAATATTCTTTTCACCCCTACCCGCAAATACAAGAGAGAATCAAGAGAGAATTTAAAAGACAATCTTTACTAATTTTCTCCTGAGCCTTGCTTTCCGTAGTATTAAGGGGGATTCAACGCTTCTTCGCTATATCTTTTGCGAAACACGAGGGGGAAGAGCTTGCTCTTATTGCGAATAAAAAAGCCGTGTATTTTCCATACACGGCTTTTATGCGGCAAATAAGTGATTCTTATTGGTTGTTGTCGTTACGAGAATGACGGTCGTTGCGGGGAGCTCTTTCGGGACGGGGCAACAGCGCCTTCATAGACAAGCGGTATTTACCGGTTTTTTTGTCTATTTCGATGAGTTTTACCGTTACTTCGTCTCCTTCGTGGATGCCCGATGTTTCCATCGATTCGAGGCGATCCCAGCTGATTTCCGAGATGTGGAGTAATCCGTCTTTCCCCGGAAGAATTTCTACGAAAGCGCCGAAGGGTAAAATCGATTTAACGACTCCGGTATAAGTTTCTCCCTCTTCGGGTTGAGCCGTGATAGATTTGATACGACGTATGGCATCTTTAATAGAATCGAGATTAGCGGCAGATATTTCTATGTGTCCCTCGTTGTTGATTTCATCGATAGTAACCACAGCTCCGCTGGCTTCCTGTATGCTTTGGATAATTTTCCCGCCCGGGCCTATTACGGCTCCGATCATGTCTTTCGGGATAATCATCGTTTCGATACGAGGCGCATGCGGTTTCAAGTCGGCGCGAGGTTCGGCGATAGTGTCGGTGATAATATTAAGAATGTGCAGACGACCTTCGCGGGCTTGGTTCAATGCTTTTTCCAAAACTTCGTAAGAAAGTCCGTCGCACTTGATATCCATTTGGGTTGCTGTGATACCGTCGCGAGTTCCGGTCACTTTGAAGTCCATATCCCCGAGGTGGTCTTCGTCACCGAGAATATCCGAGAGAATGGCATATTTCACATTGTCTTTATCGGTAATCAATCCCATAGCTATACCCGATACCGGTTTCTTGATTTTCACACCGGCATCCATAAGAGCCAATGTCCCGGCACAAACCGTTGCCATCGAGGAGGAACCGTTTGATTCGAGAATATCCGAAACTACACGTACTACGTAAGGATAATCGGCAGGAATCATACGTTTAAGCGCACGGTTCGCCAAGTTTCCGTGTCCTATTTCACGACGACCTACGCCACGTTGAGCTTTGGCTTCACCGGTGGAGAAGGGGGGGAAGTTATAGTGCAACAAGAAACGGTCGCGACCTTGATTCAACACGTCGTCGAGAATTTTCTCGTCGAGTTTGGTTCCGAGAGTTACGGTCGATAAAGATTGCGTTTCACCGCGAGTGAAGACTGCCGATCCATGAGGTCCGGGTATATAATCGACTTCGCACCAGATAGGACGAATTTGTGTGGTAGTACGTCCGTCCAAACGAATACCCTCATCGAGAATACAACGGCGAACAGCTTCTTTTTCTACATCGTGGTAGTAGCGTTTTACAAGAGCTCCTTTTTCGGCGGCATCTTCTTCGCTCATGCCGGCTAAGTATTCGTCGACAATCGCGTCGAAAGCGTTTTGGCGGGCATGTTTGTCGGCATTTCCCGAACGTGCGATAGCGTATGCTTTGTCGTAGCATTTTGCCCAAACGTCTTTTCTCAACTCTTCATCGTTGGTCTCGTGGCAATATTCTCTTTTCACGGTAGAGCCTACGGCTTCTGCCAATTTTTTTTGTACGAGGCAATGAACCTTGATAGCTTCGTGGGCGGCTTTCAATGCTTCGAGCAAATCGGCCTCCGAAACTTCGTCCATTTCGCCTTCTACCATCATAATATTTTCATAAGTGGCTCCCACCATTAAGTCCATATCGGCTTTTTCCAATTCGGCGAAAGTGGGATTTATCTTGAATTTACCATCGATACGGGCAACTCGTACTTCCGAGATAGGGCCATTGAAAGGTATATCCGAAACGGCCAAAGCTGCCGAAGCGGCAAGACCGGCCAAAGCGTCGGGCATGTCTACGCCGTCGCTCGAAAATAACATGATGTTCACAAATGTGTCGGCATGATAATTTTCGGGGAACAAGGGGCGCAATACACGATCCACTAAACGGGAAGTAAGTATTTCGTAATCCGAAGCGCGGCCTTCTCTTTTGGTGAAACCTCCGGGGAAACGGCCGAAAGCAGAGAAACGTTCTTTATATTCTACTTGCAGCTGTCTCTTATACACATCTGACGCTGCCGACGAAGCTAGAAG
>ENA-OYZA01001003-OYZA01001003.1-human-gut-metagenome-genome-assembly--contig:-NODE-1003-length-10199-cov-8.602031_pt1 | contig 10199 bp, 9 predicted proteins | sample MGYA00243257_ERZ653465 | MGnify/ENA primary metagenome ERZ653465 (study PRJEB26926, sample SAMN06164939) | human gut metagenome | biome: ENVO:00009003; feature: ENVO:2100002; material: ENVO:00002003...
TTCTTCCTGCCGCCTTAGCCTTATAAAGTCGCTTGTCGGCAGTTGTGAATATCTCAGTTATCGAATTACTGCTTCCGTACACAGCCACGCCTGCACTGAAAGTAAATTCTTTTCCTTTTTCTTTCTCGGAAAACTCCGAATAACTTTTGCGTATCCGCTTCATAACCGTCATGACAGTTTCGATATTGTCCGTATCAAAGAGAATCATGAATTCCTCTCCGCCGAATCGTGCTATAAGGTCATTTTCTCCGATATTTGTTTTGACAGCATACGCAAAATGTTTAAGCACATTATCACCGAAAACGTGTCCGTATGTATCGTTTACCGACTTGAACAGATCAAGGTCTATAAGCACCGCACAGTGTTTCTTTTTCTCGTCCTGCGAAAGCTGATTTTCAAGATATTCTATAAGATAACGGCGGTTTCTTATATCGGTCAGCGGATCGGTATTTACAGCAAGCGTAAGCTCCTCGCCCATTTCGCTGAGCTGTTTTGCCTGACGTTCAAATTGTACTATCACTATTGCGACCGCAACCATTATGCCTATAAACGCTATTACAAACGAAAACAGCGTGTCAAGCTCCATATTGTCATTAGCCATATTCAGATGGGGGAATTTGCTTCTGACAACAAATGCGGCTATATCTGCAACGAACACCGCCGCTCCCATTATAACTCTGTGCACCGGCTTCATAAAAGTAATAATTCCGATTTCCGCAACAAGCATATACACTGCCGTGCTTGCGCCGTATGAAATATACAACATCGGAAACTCGACAAACCCAAGCACAAGAAGTATTATAAACGTAGCGACATAGGTCCTTCCGGTAAAGAAACCGACCAGTGACGATACTATAATTACAAGTGCGCAAGCCGCACAGAAGAAGGTCTGCGGGGTAAATCCGAATATCACCGCATTTGCGGTAAATCCCGCTATATTCGATATACAGCCGGTTAATGCCAATACTATGAACAGCTTGTCACGAAGCTCTGAATTCACAGTATCTGATTTTTTATTCATTGTTAGTGCTCTCTTTCGTTCTTACTTTTCTTTCTGTTTTCTGCCCGTCAATGATGCCGTTTTTCTATATCGGCAAGAATATCATCTATATCATATCTCTTGTCCTCGTCATCTCTGAATACAAGCGATATATCAGGCTCGGAGCCGCCGTGCGTTACTTCAGCCGTACCCGTTTTTTCCGTCATTTCGGGCAAGGCTTTTTCGTTTTTAACATTTCCGGCTTCAGTTTTCTTTTCCTTTTGCTGCTCTGCTCTGTCCGATTCCATCCTTTTTCTTGCTCCGGCGGAAAAATCCGCTCGGTCTTTTATGTTATCGGCACTTGCCGCTATATTCTTTTTACTGCGCAGATGCTCCGTGAAATCATCCGTTTTACCGTGAGAGCTGTCGGGGACACGATTATGCGGCACTTTTACGTTATCGGATAAAGACGGCATAGCGACCTTTTTCGCATCGGCCTTGCTTGCTTTTGGCAGCTTGTGTTCCTCGCTTTCAGGAGGAACATACACAGGAGCTTCTTCCTGCAACTTGACCGTTTCCACCTGCGGTACCGGACGCTTTGACATAATGAACTTCACTATCTCAAATGCTACTATTGCGATACACGGCAGTATGGCGATAGCCATAACGCCAAACGGCGACATTGCAAAACCGATAACAGCACCCCAGAAATCACTGCAATAGTTAACTCTTGCAACAAGCTGGCTTTGTGATATTGTGATATTTTCTCCGCCTTGAGTTTCAACATCAAAGCTCATAACGCCTTCCTTAAGCGTGGAGGAATTTACCTTCGCAAGCTGTGCTCCGCCGTTTTCATACCGATTATATATTATAAGCTCTCCGTTGTTTACCTCGTCGGGCCACACCTTCTGCGCTATAGCGGCTGTGCCTGCCTTAAGCTGATAGAAATCGTTGTCACGCACTATGTAAACATTATATCCGAAAATATCCGGTGCAGCAGAGCCACCGAATGAAAACAGCATTGATGTAACTACGAGAAATACCGCAAAAACAATTAGCAGTACGCCGATAACTACACCGATACACCTTGCCACAGATGTTTTTTTTATCAAATTTTCCTCGTTTCCGTCAAAAAAGCTATTGACAACAAATCAAAAATACGATATAATAATATAGTCATTTTGGAACTGTATTCCGAAATATGACCATATATATTTTACCACATCGCCTCGCTCTTTTCAAGTGTTTATTGTGCATTATGCAATGTTTTGACTTGTGAAGCGGACGCTTTCGGAAAACGGAAAATGTGTGTAAATATATCAGAATATCAGAATAAATATGCTTGTGTAGCACAGTTGGTAGTGCAGCTCATTCGTAATGAGCAGGTCGCAGGTTCGAGTCCCGTCACAAGCTCCATAAAAGTAACCGCCCGGATTTAATGCCCGGGCGGTTTATCTGCTTATAACGCTTGTGTTCCGATTCTTATCATAATCTTTCTGATACGCTTTTTATGGCAGTATGCTTTTTTATTGTTCATAATTTTTCAGCAAATTTGCAATGCTCCTGCCGGCAAGTTCGGCTGAGTATCGAACCTGCTCAATATCATTTGCCAACGCTCCGAATTCTATAACCAGTGAAGCCTCAGCCAAATCCTGATTATAAAACCGATAATCGAAAAGCATAGGTCGTGTTATGCCTTTGTTATCTTTTTCTATCGCATTTTGCAAATATGACGCAAAGCGGAGGTTATCCATATAATCCGGCAATATATCCGTGCCGTCGTCACATCCGCATATTATCATTATCTGCGCCGCTTTTCTGCCGTTGATTTCTGCAACGGGAGCTATTCTCACATCTCCGTCCGCTATTCCGTCACGGTGAATATCCAGCACTATTTTTATTGACGGATACTCTTTCAGCAACTCCTCTGTTCGTTCCCTGCTTCTTGAATAAGAGTAGTTGTAAACGGGATCGTCAAAGACCGTTCCGTCGTGCAGCGTACTTATTCCGTTATCAGCAAGCGTCTGCGCAAGCACCGCCCCTACTCCCACAACACTGTTTGCAGGGCAAAGCGATCTGCCGTCATAATCGGTATCGTAATATCCGTCACTGTCACGTTCGTAGCTTTCGGTCGTATGCGTATGTATTATAAGCACCTGAGGTTCGTTGCTGTCCGACAGCGTGACAGAAGGCTTTTTCTCAGCCTCAGCACCTATAAGTTCCGACGGCAGCTTGGTGCAGTTTCTTATCTGACCGTTTTCGAGGTCTATTACATTGTCGCCGCCGATCTTCCCGTAGTGCTTTTCCTTGACCGTACCGTCCTTTGCCGTATACTGCGTAAGATCGTCCTTGTCCTTTCTTATGTTGACGGAAATCAGCCGTGTTTTTACATCGGCGGGAGCGTCGACCGGCACCAGCGTTTCACCGGAAATATCCTGCGTACTGCTTGACGGATTATCGTTCGCAGGCGCTTTCTGCTCCTGCTTTTCAGTCTTTGTTTCATTGTCCGGTTTCTCTGTGCAAGGCTCGGATGAAACCGCATCTTCATCCCTGCCGTCAAATTCGTTTACAGGAACAGCAAGCATAACGCTCAGTGCAGTAAGCTGTCTTAGTCCGTCTGAAACGCTTTTGCCGCTTACCGCTCCGGTTACGGCGTTTTCAGCTACGCCCGTCAGGGTAAACGATAATACCGCCGCCGTAAGCCCAATGCCAAGAACCTTTACAATACCTTTGTTTTTATTACCTCTCATAAGCCTTTCCTTTCGCCAAGTGTTTTCACGGTTGGATTTTTCTTGTTACAGCTTATGATTCATTTTCCGCAAATATTCAGGAATAATTCATCAGCATTGATATGTCGCTGTATGACAGTGACGGACACAGACTGCGGTTCAGCGCACAGGATATTATATGTGCGTACCTGCTTATCTCGGCATCTATATCATATCTTGTCACAAAAAATCTGTCGTTATCGCTTTCATACTCCATAGTGGTAGGAACGCCTACAGCGATTACCGGTATGCCTGCCGCCGCTCTGTCAAGACGGTTACTGTTGCCTGCGGTACTGCCCGGCGTTATGCCGGTATCCGTGACCTGTATGCTCCTGCAAAGGCGCTCCGGCTCACTGCACGCAAGGCTGTCTATCGCTACAATATAGTCCGCTTTTATCTTCTCCGCACAGAATATTGCGTGAAAGACACTGTCTATACCGGAATTTGCCGAAACATCCGTCCTTATTACCGACACATTCCCTATTCCGTCCGCATTGTGCATACCTTCTATAAAATGCGAGGTCGCAAGTACCCTGCCTGCCGCTCTCCAGCCAAGACTGTCAGACGCTACAGACGGGTTTCCAAGCCCCGTGACAAGACATTTTCCTTCCGGAAGGAGCTTGTTAAGCACCGTACACAGCGCATGGATCTGACCGTCAGCATAAGGAACGTCCGTACTGTCAACGGTAAAATATCTTCCGCAGGGGCGGTTAAAAAGAGCGGTATCCTTTTCGGAAACGATTATTTCGGTTATCTTTTCTCCGTAAAGCTCATAGCTTTCACATCTTATTCCGTTTTTGCCCTTTACAAACTCCGCCGCCATATCTGTTCTTCCCGTAAGCTGCATAAAATTTCCTCCCGAAGAATTTTTTCAAAAAAATCGTAAAAAAGTATTGCATTTTCGTTTTGGACGTGCTATAATAAAGCGTATTGTGAAATATAACTATGATTATATGTAGATCTGTATAAAGGAGGTGCCGTAAGTGCCTAACATTAAATCTGCCAAGAAGAGAGTTTTAGTATCTGCTACAAAGCAGGCTCGCAATAAGGCTGACAAGACCGCTCTTAAGACTATTCTGAAGAAGGTTGACGCTGATACTAATGCTGACAACATTAAGGTTGCAGTTAAAGCAGTTGATAAGGCAGCAGCAAAGGGTATTATCCACAAGAACGCTGCAGCTAGAAAGAAATCTCAGCTTGCTAAGAAGTTAAACGCTGTTTCCTAAGAATAACGATTTAACGTAACGCTCCTGCGGGAGCGTTTTCTTTTTTGTGTTAATTGCGGTGATACAAAAGCATCGGCTTGCATTATTATGTGCCGATGCTCTTTTTTTATCCCGAAATGCTTTTTACCGTATATCCGTTATCAAGCCAGTAGTCGATGACATCGGGCAGTATCGCCGTATTTGTTTCGGATACCGCATGGAGAAGATATACAGCCCCGTTGTGCGTTGCGGACGTTATTCGCCTGTACGCCGTGTCCCTGTCGGGCTGAGCGTCAGTATTCCAGTCGTTGTACGCAAAGGACCACAGCACAGTATCATAACCCATATTTTTGGCAATGCGTAATGTTCTGACCGAAAATTCTCCTCTGGGGGGACGCATCGTAACGGTTTTGTAACCGCCGAAATTATCGGAAATATAAGTTTCAAGTCCGTGGATTTCTTCAAACACCATATCATCGCTTATATCCGGCAGTGACGGGTGGGTACAGCTGTGATTTCCCACCTCATGACCCTCGTTTATCATACGCTGTACAAGCTCAGGACTGCTTTTTACATAATCAAGCGTCACATAGAACGTTGCCGTAACCTTCTTTTCCTTCAGAATATCCAGTATTTTTCCGGTACAGCCGTTTTCATAGCCCTCGTCAAACGTCAGGCGGATTGTCTTGTCGTCTTTGCCGAATATGAATCTTCCGCCGTATGACCCGTATTTTTCCTGTGCCTGTATTGCTCCTACAGGACGGTTATCGCTATCGGTTTCATAGCCCTGACCGTAGCAGACCTTCTCTTTTCCGTCCGTCAGAAAAGCCGTTTCTGCAGGCGTTACGCCTCCTCTGTCATTATGTCCGGCGCTTTGTCCGACAGTATTCTTGTCGGACGTGCATCCGCACATGAACATTGCCGTCAATACCGTAAATACTGCGGCAGATATTTTTCTGTGCAAAAAAATCACTCCTTTACAGATATAGTATCCGTAAAGGAGCGGTTGTAATTCATTGAAATAAATGGCGGCTTTCATCAACTGCCGAGATAATTCTTGACCATTGCCTGTAAAAGTTCGTCACGATCAATATGACGGATCAGGCTACGTGCGTTGTTATATGTAGTTATATAGGTAGGGTCTTCGGACAGAATATAGCCGACGAGCTGATTTATAGGATTATAGCCCTTCTCCTTGAGCGCACCGTAAACCGTTGTCAGTATTTCCTTCATCTCGTTTTCTCTTTCATCCTTGAGCGAAAACGGCATAGTTTTGTCGATCATCAATATCAGTCCTTTCGTTAATATCTTTTAAAAACCGAAATTATTTTAAGGTTGTTATACTATTATACACTACCGTTCAATAAAATACAATAGCCGATAGCGAATTTTCGTTAAAATCACCAATAGCGGCTCTCATTTTTGGGTAATTGATAAAACTTTACAATTCGCTATTGAATTAATGAATAATTTTTGGTATAATAACAATAACCAGATTTTTCAGGGGGTACAATAATGGCAGAACAGAAAAAGGCGCCATCTACAAACGGCGAATTCAAAACCTCTCCGCTCGGCTTCGACAAAGCCGAAGTAATGGCATACATAGTACAGCACAACAAAGAGCGTAAAGCCCTTAAGGAAGAAAATGAAGAGCTGAAAAGAGCACTCGAAGAAAAACAGCAGACGAATGAAGGTCAGAACAATGAGCTTACAGCAGAGCTTGAAAAGAAAAAGGCTGAACTTGACGCACAGATCCTTGAAAGCAGAAAGCAGGTTCTTGACGAAAGACGCAAGCTGGCTCAGACCGAAAAAGAACTGCACGTTATGCAGGACAAATACTCTGCCCTGACAGAAGAATTCGCAGAATTCAAAAAACAGGCGGCAGCAAAAATAGATAAAGCAAAGCACAGCGGCGGAACGATTGACCCCGCTCAGCTTGCAGAAATTTCCGCAAAAGCAAATGCCGATGCAAACGCTGTAATAAATGACGCACAGAGCAAAGCAAACGAGATTATCACAGCCGCAAAAGCATATTTTGCCGATACGGTAAAGAAAACATACGATTACAAGCAGTCTGTGCTTGAAAAGGCGGACACATTCGCAAATGGAGTTACATCAGGTGCGGCGGTTGCTCCCGCAATAGATATTCAGGCTGTTCTTGCCGGCATAACCGCCTCAGTAAATGAAGCCGTTGAAAAGGCACTTGCCGGAGCAAATGCCGTAAACGATGCGGTTGCAAAGGCTGTTGAAGATACAAAAGCTGTAAACGATGTACTCGCTAAGGCTGTTGAAGAAGCCTCACAGGCAGAAACAGCCACCGATAACACGGCTGACGTTCCCGAAGAAAAGCTGTCCGATGATGAGGAGCTTATCAACGCAAAAAGCGAGCTTGAAAATATCGGCGGACTTGACGAGAGCGAGCTTGATGCCTACGCTCCTATGGAAATCGAGCCGTATAACTTCGAGCTTAAGCTGGATATGCCGGCTCAGACGGACAATGACGATGACGACGATATGCTGACAGACAACAACGGTCTGCTCAGCTCATTTGAGATAGTTTCGGGTGACGATGACATTTCTGCGGATAACGTAGATACCGGCGATCTGCTCGTTGAGGAAACTCCTGCGGCAGATGATATAGCCGATTTGCTTGCAGAGGAGCCTGTTGTAGCATCTGCTCCCAAAGCCGATGCTGCTCCTGTTGCGGATGATTTCACCGACCTTCTCGCAGAAGAACCTGCGCCTGCTCCCACAGCTAAGGCAGAACCTGCTCCTGCAGCCGATGATTTCAGCGACCTGCTCGCAGAAGAGCCTGCTCCTGCTCCCTTAGCTAAGGCAGAACCTGCTCCTGCAACCGATGATTTCAGCGACCTGCTCGCAGAAGAGCCTGCTCCTGCTCCCGCAGCTAAGGCAGAGCCTGCTCCCGCAGCCGATGATTTCAGCGACCTTCTTGCAGATGAGCCTGCTCCTGCTCCCACAGCTAAGACTGAACGTGCTTCCGACCGCAGCGGTGATAAACCTAAGGAAAAGCTGAATGAAAGTCGTTCAATGGGTGTTGCCGGCAAGGAAGAAAAGGTGAACGATCCCTGGAAGGATCTCGAAGCACAGATGAACGGTATGTCTATTACTCCTCCCCCTGCACAAAAGCAGACGGACGATGACGGAATGACTTCCTCGTTTGACGATCCTACCGCTCCCGTAGCTTCCGCTAAGGAAGAAAAGATTGATATGTCCGATTATTCATCCATGCTCGGCGGAATTAATGACAATATGACCACCAACACGGCACAGTACGATCCTTCGTGGGATCTCAAGATGATGGAAGGTCTTAACGACAATGACGATGACGACGACGAGATGAGCTCGGATAACGTGGGATTCTTCGACCTTTAATCAAAAGTAAATATCATATGCCGGGAAGTGTATGCTTTCCGGCATAATAAATTCAATGCGAACAGGAGTACAAACTTGGAACTTAACACAAGCGAACTTAAAGAAAAGGCAAAAACGCTAAGAGCCGGCGACAAGATAGAACTGAGCGGTACTGTATACACCTCCCGTGACGCCGCACACAAGCGTATAAAACAGCTTATTGACGAAGGCGGAGAACTGCCCTTTGAAATAGACGGTGCGGCTATTTACTACGCAGGCCCGACCGGCACTAAAGAAGGAATGGCAATAGGCTCATGCGGTCCTACAACATCGGGCAGAATGGACCCCTACGCTCCCCTGCTGCTCGATATGGGGTTATCCGCAATGATAGGAAAGGGAGAACGCAAGCCTGCCGTAGTAGACGCCATAAAACGCAACGGTGCGGTATACTTCTGTGCCATAGGCGGTGCAGGCGCACTCGCCTGTCAGTGCATAACCGAGTGTGAGGTAATAGCCTTTGAGGATCTGGGCTGTGAAAGTGTGAAAAAGCTGACTTTCGATAAATTCCCTCTTATCGTTGCAATCGACGCTGTCGGCGGTAACATTTTTGAAACCGGCAGAAAGCAGTACGCAGAGGTCTGATTTAAGGATTTTTATATAAAATATCACAGCGTTTTTGAAGAACGAAAAAAATCGAAAAAAATTTTAAAAAAGTGTTGACAAACGCAAAGCGCTGTGATATAATATAAAAGTCGCTGATACAGAGTGACAAAAAACAGAAAGATATGGCGGTATAGCTCAGTTGGCTAGAGCACTTGGTTCATACCCAGGGTGTCGTTGGTTCAAATCCGACTGCCGCTACCATTTCTACGGCCCGTTGGTCAAGCGGTTAAGACATCGCCCTTTCACGGCGGAATCATGGGTTCGATTCCCGTACGGGTCACCACACTACGATACTCCCGAATGGCTTTACATAGCCGTTTGGGAGTGTTTCTTTTTGTACGGATTTTGGTCTTGGTCTTTATTGCAAAGCAACAAGGTTCTCGTTGCTGTTCGAAATCTTTGATTTCGGTAACAGCAGAGGTTCTTATTTTGAATTTATGGTCTTTAAGCAGGGAATTCGGCTTTTTCGCCGCCCTGCTTTTCTTTTTTGTCAAAGATAAGTGCGTCGGCGATTGCCTGGCTCGTCCTTGTCTGTGCTTCTTGGAACATATGGCAGTAGATGTTCGTTGTCGTTGAAACCTGCGAGTGTCCCAAATCCCCCGATACTGCAACCACATCAACGCCCGCATTGATGAGCAGGCTTGCGTGTAAGTGCCTTAACGAGTGAATGTCGCAGAACCTTATGCTGTTCTTTTCGCAAAACTCCTTGAACCAGAAGTAGGGAGTATTGTTGTTCATAGGGCTTCCGTCCCACTTGATGAACAGACGGCCGTAGTTCTGCCACTTGTCGCCAATTCCGGCGCACTGTTCGTCCTGTTCCTTTCTCAGCTCCCACAGCATATCCATAACGTACTGCGGGTACTTCTGCGTTCTCTGGGACTTCTTTGTTTTCGTTGTGTCGGTATAGATACCGTTCTTTGCCGCCTGCACCCACCCGTACAGCGTTCCGTACGCTATCTTCAGCCCCTCGCCGGTTCGCTTTAACCCTATTTCCAGCACCGGCTTTACTGAATGCTCCTTGTAACTCCTGTCGTATTTCTTTGCTTCTGACATGTCCTTCACCCTCCTGATTTCAGCATATTATTTTGAGCGTGTGGTGTCAAGTTTTATTATACAACATCACCTTTTAATTTCTTTTGGCTTTTTTCTTTTAATTAAAAAACATATTGCAATACGCTGTCTCTTATACACATCTCCGAGCCCACGAGACCC